>Ga0157364_1000046_pt1 | contig 44078 bp, 40 predicted proteins | sample AttsexASBM2_FD_111476 | JGI IMG/M metagenome (GOLD analysis project Ga0157364, IMG submission 111476) | Fungus gardens microbial communities from leaf cutter ant in Ribeirão Preto, State of São Paulo, Brazil - Atta sexdens ASBM2 | ecosystem: Host-associated > Fungi > Mycelium > Unclassified ...
TAATATTAGATTAATTTTAATCTCGGTTCAACTTGCTCTATGTTTGTGTCTCTTTTAAATTCTTAGAAATGGAAAAAAGTAATTGGGAAATTAATCTACAGTAATAGAGATAGACATCTGCTGGTTGAATTAATCGCGAATATCAAGTTGTCAAGGTTTCATAAATCTGATTATGAAAAAAGGAGAGGTAGAAGAGATAAATATTTCGAGAGAGGAAAAACATTATATATTTTTTTGGAAGAATTTATGAAACTAATAAAGAGAGGGAGAGGGAAATGACACAGTGAGAAGTATTTCCGGTTTCGAGAATGTTGTCCAATTAGTCGGTCCTTCACATCTTGTCTTGCTCTATTATTATATTTATATTATATTGTATTTATATTAAATCTGTAATAATAAATCTTCATGAACTGATAGTGCCTCATTTTTTTAGAACGATTGATTTATCGATGCTTACAGAATTTTGTTGATATGGATAGACTAATTAGTTTTTTATTGATTTATGTAATATATTATCATTATTACTAAATAATTAATCACAGACAATGAATTATTTATTATTTATTTAATTTTACTGCTTGCAACTTAAGATGGCGATGGCTTACAGACATTTCATACTTTACATTTTTTATGCATATTTTTTATGTATTTTATATTTCAGAACAAAACAAACAGAATTAATTTTACTTAACTTTTTTTTACTCTGTAAGTTTTATATTATTCAATCTTATTTAATCTGTATAATCTATATCTTTGTAAAATAATAATGGATTGAGAAACACTTGTATAAACTGCTGAAAAATTTCTGCTAAGTTAAACTGAAACTTTTTTAAATTTCATTTTTTGATATTAAATAGTGAACCATCAAACTATCGAACTAAGCGAATTTGTATTTCCTCTAGTTAGTTTCTTCCTTTCTCCTCCGATTATTTATCTTCATTATTTCCAAATCTTTCTCTTCTTTTTCTACAAATTCTTTTTTTTCAGTTCATTTTTACTTTACACTTTAGAATATGGAAACATATTTTTTGTGCCTGACATATTCTATACTTCCTTTGTTCAATACTAGTTCTCTTTTAGTGAATTATGATATAGTTAGAAAACTTTTAGACGATTCTATCGGTTGAGTTAATCACAAGTTGATGGAAGCCGCTCTTTTAAAATACGGTTAACGATTGGCATCAATGAAGTGACGCTATGACTGAATTTTTTATAATTAAATACATCGCAAGTGCGTTGATATAAATATCCTACGAATGGCCTTGGATCAACTTTCCAGGCAAGATACAAAAGAACATTTGAAAAAAGAATATAAATCGCCCTATTTGACTTAACTGCGTACAATAAAGTCCGGGATTGTATGCGGAGAAACCTAGAGACTGAAGAGAAAATTGTGTTACGTTATTTATAGAGTTAGATACGCGAGTAAAAGATTTGTTTTCGAGTTTCAGTAATAGTTTTGAAACATAAATCTCTACTTCTTTGTAACTTGCAAAGAGATTGGGTTTCATATAAGGTGAGAGATTCAAATTTCAAAACTATGCTAGCTATATATGAAAGATTAACAATGCATTCTGATATATGTAGATGTAAATGAGATGTTTTTTTTTTACAGAATATATTTGCAGAATTGTCTTAAATAATTTATATTATGAAATGAAAAGCGAATTAATCGACAATAATGACTGTTTTCAGAAATGCACCAGTCAGGCAACACTTAAAGAATGTGTATGGTTGCCTGTCCCTGTCCACCGTGTCAGCGGCTGCTGGAGCTTACGTGCACATGTACACGCAATTTCTGCAGGCCAATCTGCTGACGACTATCGGCACTTTGGGCCTCCTCATTGCGTTGATGACGACACCCGACAATGGCAAGAATCAAAAACTGCGTCTCAGCTATCTCTTGGGATTTGCATTCCTATCTGGTCTTGGTTTGGGGCCCTTGCTTGAGTTGGTAGTCAGCATAGACCCCAGCATTGTAATGACAGCATTAGTTGGTGAGCCAATCGTTGATTTAACTATTTTGCGCTGTTTCCAACATTTTAGCTATTCTTGAGATAAGACACTGTCCACAATCGATTACATTAATTCGAAATTAATCAATTTAGTCTAAAGTTCAAGTAAAATTGATTTCGCCCAAGTCCACTTTTGTATACGAGACTTGAAAAACAAATCGTTGAGTTAAGAAATTTTGTATATTTATAGAATTTTATAAAAGGTGGATAAAATACGTTAAATAATCAATTAAATCAATAATCAATTAAATCAGCAATGCGCAATCTACAGCCTCTGTGAATTTTTTGCGATCAATCAATTCGAAAAAATAAAATCATCTTTTTATTTTATGTAAACGATATGAACACACATATGATTCAAAAAATTTTATCTAAAAATAGCTCTCTGAAAATGACCTTTAAAAAAGATTGCGTATCCATTATATTAAACTATCACGAAAATGAGAATATCGATCTAAAATAATATCTCTAAACTTATCTATAAAAATAAACTTTAGAAGAAGGATTTGTTTCACATAGAACAAATACAGATATGTTCTATATATTCTTTCTAATATAATTCGATATACAATAATTGTACAATAAAATGTTTACAGGCACGACGGTCGTCTTCGTTTCCTTTAGTATTTCTGCGCTTTTGGCTGCACGTGGCCGTTGGCTATTTCTTGGTGGCACTTTAATGAGCATGCTGAATGCTATGTTCTTATTCTCCTTCATCAATCTGTTCTTGCGCTCGACCTTCCTCTATCAAGCGCACTTGTATGTGGGATTATTCGTTATTTGCGGCTTTGTTATTTACGACACGCAACTGATCATCGAGAAATATCACATTGGTAGCAGGGACTTCATCATGCACTCCTTGGATCTGTTCATCGACTTTGTAGGCGTTTTTCGACACCTCCTTGTGATACTTACGCAAAAGGTAAATTACCCTGATGAATTAACTATTATTTTGATACTTCTTAAAATTGTCGCGTTATTTTTCGCTGATGTACAAAAGGAATTTTGAGCAAGTTATTCCTTTACTTTCAAAACAATTGATTATTTAGGATATAATTTTTTCATCGATTTAAAATAACTCGTGTAAAAGAAAATAATATAAATTAGAAAGAGTAAATCGATAACTACTCTGTCGGTGTCAGTGTTTATGGGTTCAGCGTCGACATTAAGTAGATTAAAAGATCGATCGGATGTTATAGCGTTGAAATAAAACATGATGTAGAACAATACGAAATGTGGAATAAAAAAAAGATCAAGATATTTTTAGTGATATAGAAAAAAAAGCACTTAAATCGAAACAAAAATAAAACTATGACTATCTTTAGTTTGCGTTTTGTATGTCAAAGTTATATATGTTAGACCACATTTTTTAAATAAATATTTAGATGCACATTTCGTTACAAATAAGAGAAGTAATCCCTTTAAAAAAATTGAGTTATAGTTAGAAATATATATTAATAATTAAAAAAATTTTTATATTTAATTTTTTTACCTTGTTTCAGGAACTGTCCAAGGATTCACGCAAGCGTAGAGATTGAGCGAAAACAAGACGAGTAATTGCGGTGCATTCAAGTAAATCCATAAACTAGAGGTCTTCATGTAATCTATCCATACCTAGGTATTTGTGTACATATACATACCGGAAAAAATTATATAAATACCGATATACACCACGTCATATACGTATATATACGCATAACATCTCTTTAGCGCGAACGCGAAACTATATATATTTACTATATTGAAAAAAGAGGAAAATGTTAAATGCAGTTCGTTTACTATAAATGAAATCGGCTTCTCTTACGTCCGATTACAGATGAAGACATGTCGTAATTTATTTTGGTCATGTCTCCGAGTTATAATTCTCCATCAACCTGTAGTACACACACACACACACACACACACACACACACACACACACACACACACACACACACAAAATATAATATAAATTAACTGTGTATTATATTTTCAACTTTCAATAAATGAATTTTCCCAAATTTTTCTCTTTTTATTTCATATAAATTTCAAGTAGGGATGTGAGTAATTAAATAAGTCGATTGTTTCGATCGCATGTTTACACATTTAAGAGGTCTTATCTATATTATCTATTTGAAAATTGATTTTATACGAACGTAACATACATATTTAGTCTTCTGGTGAATATAAAAAGATCACGTGAAAAGAAAGACAATAATACATGTTGCATACATAGAATAAAGAGTGACTGCATCCATTCTGCGAAATGTACAAGCGCTGACAGTGTGTACAATATGTGTACAAGTTGTTTATTATAGTAATGGTGGATTAATCGTCGATATTTCTCAAGAAGATTACATTAGTATGGTCGCTGGCGATCCCTGTCTCTGTCACCTCGACTAAAACAAAGTTGAAAATGGACGAGTAACAATCAATATATTCAGGTTTATGTATATGTAAAAATACATTCGTCAACGAGAACTCTTTATGCCCCCCTTCCTTAACATATCGACGAAAAGTAAAAGTTTACAAAGAGTTGAGAATCATGCAAGAAACATGAAAGGTAAAACCTACCCGCTCCCGCCCCTCATGGGACCGCCTCGTCCACCACGGCCGCCTCGGTCTCCACCACGGAAACCGCCACCGCCTCTGCCACCTCGGTCACCTCCACGTCCACCTCGATCGTTTCTGAAACCCCCTCTGCTTCCGCGGTCGCCACCTCGGCCACCACCTCTGCCGCCACCGCCACCACCACCACCACTGTAACCACCGAGGCCTTCCGGTTTCGCGCTTTTGCAGAGATTACACTGATCCCGCCACGCGAAATTTGTGTTGCCGCAGTCGGGATTGGGACACCTGTTCCAAGATATTTTTAATTTTGTTACCTCAGTCTTTCTCTATCAAGACACAAACTTGTTTATATATAGTATACTGATTCACGTATATAGAAACATGCCAAATATACACGTATTTTATATATATATATATATATATATATATATATATATATATTGACATCTCTTATATATATATACGTACAGAAATGATGTCGGAAATAGAGCTTTAAGAAAGATTTGGTGTAAGAGTATCCAAAACGACCACGCCATAATCAAACATATTCATTTTTTTGAGTATAATATAATTTTATATTCACCTCCAATCACCTCCACGGCCGCCACCATCACGACGATCATCGCCACCACCTCCGCGATGATGATCATCGCGATCGCCGCCTCCGCCACGGCTGCCAAAACCACCACCTCGACCTCGGCCACCACCGCCACGACCACCGCCCATGCGGTTACCTTGCCAATTGCTTTTATGTTGGGCCATTTGCACCTTTATTGTGCTGCCTTTGAAATCCTTGCCATCAAACCAACTAATAGCTGAACGCGCGGCGTTTTGATCATCATACGTAACCGTCGCCTCGCCCTTCGACTTTCCAGTATTCTTGTCTTTGTACATCCAAACTTTTGGCTTGCCTGTGCGTTTGTCATGCTGTAAACATCAAGTTTTCATTGAATATTTAGATGTGATTTGATCTTATTATTACTCTCGTACTTCGCATTTAATTCCAAACACTTTTGATCTTTCATTCGAGATAACATTGCATTGGAGATTAGATTAGATTGGAGCTTCAAACATAGATGTGTGGTGTAAATACTAATCTACATATCGCTTATTTACTACGACACAATAAAACTCGGAAAACAAATTTTCAACAAAACATGAGTCTGAATGTTTTAAATTATTAAAAGTTGTAACATTAATTTTGGTAAAGGAATAAAAATTTTTTTCAAAGTTTTCAAATTTCTTTTTTCTTTCTTTTTGTTCTTTTCCTGTAAATAATTCCAAAATGACCATTTTTGAATTATTATAGCAAGCGAACATATAGCGATATATATATGAAAGAATACATACTTTAATAATGCCAATCGCTCCAAAATGTTGACAAATCTCTTCTTCGGAGATAGATGGATCCATACCGGATACAAAAATAGTATCCTCTTGTGTAACCATTCCGTCGCCGCCACCGCTGTTACGATCACCGTAGCCCCCTGCAATGGACCGAAAGTAATGATTCGTCGCACAGAAGCATCTAAGATAATTTAAAAAATATTCGCGTATCTACCGACCCTGGAGCTACTACTTCGTTCTACTTTAAAAGATACAAGGAAAATGTTTCGGCTGCACATTTCTTTTTTTGTATTTTTTGGCTTGCTCTGACGTACAAGAGTTTGGAAACACTGTCCATATATCTTTTTCGGGTTCATCACTTCTCAGTAAAAATAGTCGTATATTCAAAATTATCGTATTCCCGATGACAACAACATTCTTAGTAAGGAACAACGGTCGTTTATTTTCGAGATGTTAGTTACCACACATTTTTTAATAGCTTCTACGATCTTGATTGCGAAGGATTTCCTTTTTTTTTTTTTTAACACGAGCAGAAGCGGAAAACGGACCAGTTTTCATTTGGGTAACGTTCTATTTATTCAGAATTTAAGAGTTTACAAGTAATAAATCGTATATACCAGCAAAAGCAAGAGACATTCTTTTCTCTTTTGTAGGGTATTAAAGAAGGCTTATAAAGTATATTTTAACAACACGTATACACACATCTACGTATATCCTTGTAACGTTATCACCCAGGATATTTAGCATAATTATCGCTACTCGTTACGCATGTTTTTCCACTTCTTTTTTTTCTCATGAAGTCTTAAAAGGAATGCACAATTACATTCAATAATAACAATTTCTCACTTAGATACCCATTTTTCTGCATAATTTCCGTATACTTCAAATTACGTTTGCAGTATGCATCGTAATTTCCCTTCGTATCGTGTTATTTATAAAAACGTAATGCATTAGTAGCGGTCTAATATTCCCATTAACACCTAACGATACATATAGAACACAGGGTTGCAGCTGAACATACAAAAGGGCTGCAACATTATTTCTTACCCTTGACATTTAATCACAGAATCGGCAAGTAGCTCACCAGCTGCCTTTTATTTACTCTTCTCGCGCTTTGTACGTTTATATGCATTTGAAAATGTATCGACCATATAAAAAATCAATCACGATCATCGTGCGACTATTGTTCTATTCACTAATGTTCACTCGCAATACCCTTCTTTTTTTACCTTTTAGGAACCTTTCGACCTTTTAAGGGATTTCCCAAAATAGTTTTCCTACTGCACGACGTCATCGAGGACATGCACAGTGCGGAAATCGGGTAACGACAGTTTTCTTACGGAATGTATGAAAAATCTAATTTTGGCAGACGCACGGAGATGTCCTACTCTTATAAAAAAAAAAAAAGAAAGTCTTACTTAACACGGTACAGGAAAACGACATCCGTGCGCCAGATTCGTAGGATAAAAAAAGCAATTGGTGATCGTAAAGTGCATTTGGTCTTTTTTTTTCAATGATACATCTACAGGCAGAACGCGAACGGTTTTATATTTCATTCTCCTCCGTTCTCATTTTCAACGATAAATTCGCCGTGCGAGTGTGAGATTGAGAGACATCGCACGCTATTTACTGCACTATCCTAACAATGTTGCATAGCAGCCCTTTCATATAACACCGAGTAACCGAGTATTTAAGATCGTAAATAGTAGAGTGAAAGCTAGAATATTTAGCACCAGACTAGTACAAACAGTCTGGTGCATTTACCTTTGTTATAACCACCACGGCCACCGCCACTGCTAAAACACAGAAGCAGATATACCAATGAGTTGACTCATGGAGAGACTGTGATCGATCGATCGATGCATGGCGAATCGTATGTATGCCGCTCGCCACCTTTCTTCTTGATTGATGTACCTATTTGTCTAAATGTCTGTACAGTCATACCACATCATGATTTACATTAGACCGTTCGTCCCGCCGTTAAATCACGTCCGTCAGTGTCGTTTAGCATGCAGATTTAGAGAACTTTATACAATGTGAGAAACGACGACAAACGATTGTAAATCGAGAGAGATAAATCGGAGTATTTTGATCGATTCGACGTAACACGAGTCTCGAGGAAAAAGACAAATCTCGATAAAAGCATGCCTAATTTCTACTTGAATATATATATATATATATTACACACAGATATTTTGTCATTTTTGAAATAAATAAAAAAAAAGGTAAGAGATTACTTGTGACTAAAGAACTCTTTGACGGAAAGGAATATTGTTAAGCATTCGCTGCAACTCGCCGTTGATTCCGTTGCAGATTGGGATATAGAAATTTGTAAATGCACAGCATAATCGACGTGTTTTGCTTTTCAATTTTTGTTCATGATAGAAAAGAAAAGTATTTCGAAAAATACCTGTTTAAATAATACCAATGCTAGAAGCGACGATATACACACAGTAAAACCATGTACCGCTTGAAGGCAAATAACATATGGAAAAATATACGGTTCCACCTTTCTCAAAAACTTGTTTCTTTTTATTTAAATATGGCATATAATAGGTCAGATAAGGCAATATTTCTCTGTAATCTCTTACGACAGACTTTAAATACCATAGTTGCCTAATCATATATAATACACAACCTAATAATACAACAGTGGCCCCAGTGGCGACATCAATCGCTTTGTAGTCTACTCGACTTAAGACCTTTGCATTTAGCTGCCACATAATCTGTGTATGTCATGTGCATGTATGAATGTGTATGTGTATGAATGTGTACGTGTTTGTTATTTCAGAAGCAGCGAATAGTGTCGACATTACAGCCTTTTTACGTCAATTGTCATATACTGTTTTTTTTTACCTCTTTTTACCTCAGTTATATCTGTCTGTTAAACCTGTAGGCATACTTTAAACACATTAACGCCCAGTCGGGCATAAAACCGATTCGTAATGATTTCAACAAGAGTTTTCCATTTACTGGCGTTAAGAACATCATTGCATACCTTTGATTTTGCTTCGGCAAAGAATACTTATTGAATGCGGTGGCTGTTGATTTTAATTTAACACCGGAGTCCGTTGCTCCGGTTATTCGCTTCATTATGTATATTATATAAAGATTTAGAAAATGAACTTACTTGTAACCACCGCCGGAGCGATCTCCATAACCGCCACGATCGCTGTATCTACCGCCTCCACCGCCACCTCCGCCTAAAACATATATACGATGAATATAAAGTACGAACTGTAAAAGAGAAAAAAATCAAGAAAGATTATTTAAAATAATTTAGTTGCAGAAGTTTTTAATGTAACTGACAGATTATAAAAACTGAGAGGAGAAAGAAATGTAACAAAGAAGAAAAATGCAGAATCAGAATCTTTAATTATAAAGAGTGCAAAGAAAATATGAACCTCCGCTGTAAGAACCAGAATTGCGATTATATCCTCCACCGCCACCTCCGCTGTAGCTGCCATAATTATTACTACTGTCTCCACTGCCACCTCCACTGTAACTGTTTTGGCTGCTGTAGCTACCTTGAGCTTGCGACTGATAGTCTTGACCGCTGTTGGAACTGTAGCTGTTGTAATTGCTATAGTTGCTACCAGAATTCGGAGGTGGTTGACTGTATTGATTGTAGCTACTCCCGCCAGTCGAAGGTGGTGGATACGATGTATCCTGACCAGTTGCAGGAGGTGGCTGGCTGTACTGATTATATCCCTGCTGTTGGTAATTGGAATACTCTGTAAAAATTCAATACAAATATTTTTTTAACAATTTAAGTTCCTTTATTATTCTTCTAATATACTGTTGTAATTTTATATACTGCTGCATGAAATTTAGTACCAGATCATTAATGTTTTACGATCTATTCTTTTCAATTAATTTTTTTACATTATTAATTTTTTTATGATATAGAAAGAAAAAGAGATAGATAATGGCATTTATAAATGTTCTCTTCTAAGAATATAAAAATGACAAGTAAGAAAAAGAAAATGAAAAAAAAAACGATAGTACAAAATAAAAATAAAGAAACAAAAATAAAAAAAAAATAAAGGTAAGAAATGAATAAAAAAATTACAAAGAGAAAGGATAAACCATACAAGAAGTTTAGAGAACAGATCTTTATTAACATAATTATGGATTTAAATAATTATTGGAAGAAAATGTATACATATAATATATATAATATATATAATATATATATATATATATATATATATATATAAATTTATAAACGTGTTAATATATCCATTCGGAGAAGCAATAATTCCCACGACAAAAATAATATTTCTCTGTCATTTTCGAGTCCGCAAAAATCCAATCTCCTAATCCGCGAAAATTTTATTCCAACATTACTCCAATGTATTCGATGCCTCTGCTAATCGCCATTTTCACTTGTAATCGACAAGACGATGTTGATCGCGACTTGCAACGCTCGTTGTTCCTCTCAGATCTTCCGACTTAGGTCTACAATGCGCGTGGCGATGCTTTCCGAGGTGGCTCATAATCATTGGGAGTAAATAGTCTCGTTTCGTAAATCATGCAACTGTAACTTTACTTAAATACTCACGACTGTCCGTCATCGTGCCGCTCCTTTGGACGAACGATGAAGAGATACCGTCGATGGAGACGGAGAGGTGACTTTTGCTTGAGCGCTTTGGACTCAAAGCAACTTGGATCGCGGATTCTTCCTCCTCGTTTCTTCCTTCACAGATACTTCGTCCCTAGTGGGACCGTCTTCGCTGTTTAGTCACGCGTCTCGTGTCTCCTTTACGAGCTTACGAACCAAATTGGAATGAAACCGAACACGGCTACCTTGCGGACGGAAGCGGAAACGACTAGCCGGAAATCCCAAATGACGTTTTGCTCGCTTCTGGCCGACGTTGTCCAATGGAAAACGTCGTTCCTGAGGGATCTTTCGACCGCAATTCGTGTGATTTTTTCTAAGAGTGGAAACGTGAAAGATTCTAGGAAAGAGAATTTCTTATTGGCTACTGGATGTTAATGATAAATCGCGCCATTTGAGCCACGCGGACATCGTGGGAACTAGGAAAAGGGTTGAAGATAGCAAAGGGAATTGAAAATTGGAAACAGTTGTGGAAAATAGAAAATAGAAAATATAAACGTTCTGAAACGCTGGAAATTTCCAGCCTGGAATTTACCGGGCTGACTGGGCTCTCTCGATCTAGATTAGCAAGAAATTTAATTAAATATTTACTACAATATATTATATTTAAAAGTGAATGAGAAAGGCGATAAGTTTACAGTAGCGATTCTTCATTCGTCAGTAAATTTATGATAAAATTGTTATATATTCTTTCACGAATGCTGGAAAAATAGTCTGTAAAGGTTAGAAAAATGATTAGAATAAGAATTAGGTTGATTACCATGTCCAGGATATTCTAGTCTTATAAATTCGTTAAATGATTGCTATTTATACGTACATTTATAATTTAACAATTGCCTGTATATCATTTTGCCTCTATCTAAAAAAGGATGTACAGAATATTGCCAATTTTTATTTAATTGTACATCAAAGTGGACAATAAAAATTGAGATATAATGCTGAGATGTTGAAACATCTCACATACGTAATTTAAAGAGAGACATATCAGTAATATAAGGTTAAGTTATATAGTCTTGTTCTTTTCAGTTGAACTTTTGAAATTTATCTTTCTTCCTCTTCTTTCCTCCTGAAAAGAAAAGAAAGAAAGATGAATTGGTGCAAAAGTTCAGCTAAAAAGTACAGGCCTATGTCAATAGTAACATAGTTTAGGTATTAAACATTTTTTGTAAAAAATGCTATTTAATCATTGGAGATAATCATTTAATGTTTATTTTCAGAATTAAAAACTTTCTCTCTTTACAATTGATATTAAACTTTTTAACAGAATGTTTTGTTTACTGCAAACTATCAAATATTTCTACTATTGTATAATATTTTAACGTTACTAATGGAGACCAAAGTAACTAGTAAAACTAGTAGCTTAAAAGCTCTTTTGCTACGAGCTTGGCGAGAGCGTTGGACTGATTTGCAATGGGGTATTAATATTAAAACGGTAAACGTCAACATTTTAACTCTGATAGATATGCTTTTTATTTGTTTTTTAAAGTTCTAAATATTTTCCAAAATTGAAACAAATCTTCAGATTCTTCCAAGAGGAGTAAGCGGCGATGTATATAACTTAGCAGATTGTATATTACAACAAGCATTAGTGGGGCCAGGACCTAATCAGTTGGTACTGTCATATCTGAAGCACTCGTTAAGCTCTCAGGTTTGTTTATTCCATATTCCAAAAGATATCTAAATTGTATGCATATCAGTGATTTATACTTCAAATTATCTTGCAGTTGGTGTCATACGCCGCAGTGTTGCAGCGAATAAGTAAATATGATGCGTTTCACAAGCCCCATTGCATTGTGAGTTTGCTGGAGTTTTTGGAATCTATTCAAGTTGGTATCACATGCCGTGGTAAACCAGAAGAAGATCTTTTAGCAGCAGCAGTCTTATCTATTGTACATTGGCTTCTGCAATGTTATTTACATACTTTAACAAAGACGCCCCAGAGCAATCCTCTCACTCCGCATCCGAGCGAACTTATAGACAAACCTGCTAGTATTTTGCAGCAGATGCTGAATTCAGATTTTTTATGTGCGATGATGTATCTGGCTAAATATGATGATAAAGGTATGATTAAGGCTGATGCTTTTAAATTTTTTATACAATACAATATAAATACAAATTTATATTCAATTTGTGTTTATTTTGTATAGATTTATGTAATTAATTAATTTTTGCATACTTTATTTATTTATACATCTTTTTTTTTAGATTTATACATAGAAGTTGTAAAGAAATGCCAAGAAATCGAGACGTTACTGAAGACGAGTACTCAAAAGTCTGTGGTGCCAATAGAAGATTCTCTAAAAAAGTTGTGTAATCTGGAGATTGAAAGTCTTTGCCCTGAGAAAACTAAAATGGAATCCATTACTCATTGCCTGCAGCCACTTTTTGCCGTTCAAGTATTATTGAATCCTAGCACCGAGACAACCGTGTTCGTCAACCAGTTGCTGATGGTGCAGAGATTAAAGAGTTATACAAACGCGCGGCTTTATTGCGAGATCATTCGTGCTTGTCTTATGTGTCTGCACAATGTAACAGGAACGTTCAAAGAGTCTCAGTGGGGAGCCTTCACGTTTTTAAAGGTGCCGCATATATTGAAGGAGTTGCACGTGTCTAATTTGAATGGTCAGTAAAATTATTTGAAATTATCTGACTGTCGGAAAATAAAATTTGATTTTACATCTTTGCATTTTTATAGGTGATGAAAAGTTTGAATACTCGCAAGATATTTTGGATGCATTTGAATTGCTGCTCCAATTCACACCTCTACTTGACATAATGGATACCACGTGTTCGTGCAATTACGTAGAATGCTTGTTGAATGAATTACAGAAAGTAAATCTCGTGACGGAGAAACAAGCGAAGCAAATTGGCGCTAGGAGGTATGCACTTGAAAAATAAATTATTTTTGATAAAACTTAGACAGTTGAATTTTTATTTACGATATATTATATATCATTGCAGAGAAGGAGCGACTACGACGTCATCAATTCCAAAAGTAATTGTACGCGCCGGGCAGACACTGAACGGGATTTTGAGAACGCTGAACGCAGATTATGCAAAGATTCAGGAGGGCTTGCTGAGTGTATTATATCAAGTCTTGACGGGAAAGAGCTTTGAACTGATGTTGGCCGTGGCAACCGTAGAGGGAGAGTTGAAGACCTTTGTCACGAAACTCATCAAGTTTAACGAATGTAGTAAACAGATTAACGAGCCGGTACCTGATAAGACAGCAGCAACGAGAGCAATGTTATTCGATGTATCATTTCTTATGTTGTGTTCCATAGTACAAACATATGGCTCTGATGTAAGTCTGTTGATATATGTTACAAATTTCATACACAGATAATTGTAACTTGAAGTCTGTTCTTTGTGGTTAAACTAGTATACACTTGTACTTAAAACAGATATATTTAAAGTTTAATGAAAGAGATAAGTTCTAATGCAGTCCAGTGCAGCGATAAAAAATAGACTTTTTATATATTACACCCACGTGCAATTTTGTTATAAAAAATTGATTTTCAGGTTGTTTTGGAAGAAGGCGGAGATTCGTTCTTTGAGCAATGGGTGCGTGAATGTATGCCGGAACGGAATAAACTGAAATCGCCGCAGAGAATGTTGCAAAGCGTCGATTCAGCAAGAGTGGACGCTCTACTGGCGCAGATTAACTCGCCGGATCCTGATTTCAAATCGAGCAACTTAAAATGGCACGTTGCATGCCAGTCGGCAATGGGCGCGGTGAAGGAGTTGCTCTGTGCATGGGAGAGCGGAGTACTGGGCGCTGGCGACGTGAAGAGAGCTCTGGACGGTTTGCGAGCAACGGCCTGCTGTCTGCCTGTCTGTGCCGCTGCTTGGTTGTGTGCATACATGAGCATCACGCACCAAGATGCTCTGCTGAAACCTATGAACATGGTCCAACACTTCCTGACGCCGCTTTCGGGTGATGAGATGCAAGATAATCTTAAAGACAGGTAAAAAAAAATGGAATAAATACAGGGTCACCAAAATCCGGACAAATTTCAATTTAAATTTTCCGCTGTGCCTCCGCCAGAAGTTGTTGTTAGCGTCCGAGAAAGTCTGATACTTCTAGTAAATCATAAAGTCATATTCTCAAAATAGTCGCGATGTTGAAATCAAGTGCGGAGTATAATCGAAGAGCTGCGATCATCGAAGGCCTTCGCGCTGGACGCTCAGCAACGGAAATAATTCGGTTCTTTGAATACCGAGATCAATCGTTTATGATGTTGTGGCAAAATATACGGCTTTAGAACAGTCTACGAAGGTTCCAGCGAGGAAGAATGCACTATGAGGATCCTCGTAGTCGTTGAAAGGCTGATTTCGGATGACCCAGGACAATCGTTGCGAAAATTAGCATCAATTGTTGGTGTAAGCGAGCTAATAATCCATCGAATTGTTGAAGAGGATCTTCGATACAATTCGTACACGTTAAAGATACGACAGATGCTGAGGCTGTCAGAACAAGCCGAAGGCTCGCCTCTGCTCCCATTCTGGTCTCCCAACAGCCCAGATTTAAATTCCTTGGACTACTACATATAGAGCGCAATTGAAAAGGTCACAAACAAGTTTCAGCATCCCAATATGAGGTTATTAAGGACCGCTATTGAAACAGCATTCGTCGGCATGGACAACACTACATTACAGTGTGCGTGCGAACACTTCAGACCGAATATAGATATTGTCATTTAAGCTAATGGGGGATATATCGAATAATTATGCTCTATAGGGATCCTCCAAGTGTCATGTAAAAGGATTTTTTGTAATATTTAATTTTTTATTAAAAACATTTTATTTAAAGAAATTGTTCGATTTGTCTGGATTTTGGTGATGCACCCTATAATATATATAACATTGTTAATTATATAACATTGTTAATTGTTTTTTTTTAGATAAAAATTGATTCCATTTTCTTTAGATGTTACATTTATATATTTGTTATTCATACATTTATATATTTGTATGTTACAATTTAAATTTCTCTATCTTTTTCTTTCAGATCTAGTTTAATGGTCCAGATTATTCGGAAAATGCAGTACGACGTGCATCCGCCCACTCAATCAAAAACGAAGGTTCTTTCGATGTCACACAGGTATTTAGTATCTTTTGAAAACGAATTGTCATCGTTTTTTGGGATTGTCATTTTTATGGCATTTTCACAGTATTATATCGCGACAACCAATACTGGAACAGTTGGAATCCGTTTGGCAAAACATAAATCAACGTGGGTGGATAAACATACAAGCCACGCAATCGTTGGAGTCCCTGCTAAACACCGGCGGCTCTTTATGGTTCGTCACGAATATAGTCAAGGAAGTACTGAAGTATCGTTATCAAGAAGAACTGGATCAAGCCGTGGATCTGGCCTTCGCAGTTTTCCATCTTGACATAGAGAACTGCACTCTAGATCTCATAAATCATATAATACCGCAATACTTACATAATTCGATGCAGTGAGTTCATCTTATTATCTCGCATCTTGATCAAATTTTTGTACACAGCATGTTCGTTATATGTAAATTCCGTTTTACGTAGGAGTGATGAGCTTGTGGAACCACAGTCATCTATCTTAGCGAAATTATGCGTATATTGCATATTCTCCACTTTGGAGTACAACAATTCGAATCCGTACCGAGGGAACAGCCGTAAGCGCGTGCGACGCGATCTGGACACGGATGATCTGGATGCTCTCGGCGTATCTAATAAACTTCTTCGACTCAATGAAACGGGCGAGAACGTCCCCATGTTCAGTTCGCAGAGTCCACAGGCGCAGGGTTCGAGTAATGGGCAAAAGTCGGTCATTCTGAGGGATCCACTTATGACGGCATTAAACAATCTGTTTACCATATTCGCCTTTTTGGCCGGCAGAGATGGTGAGGTGTCTCAACAGACTCATTTCATACTTCAGTTCCTGCGGCTCATGGTGCAGTGTGGGAAAGACAGGACTCGCATCGTGTTACAAGGAATGTCGCAAACACTGGTACGTTTTTTTTTATATTTGTAGCCAGTAATTTTATTTCCACTTTTCAATATCGAACGTTTGAAGAAATAATTTATAGTTAGGGTTTAATTTTTCTAAAAAAATATTTTTCCTTTCCATTCTTTTCAATCCATAATTAACTTGAGATAAGTTATTGATGAGTTTATATGATATATTTGTTTTCATAGGTACCCTGTCTTCTCAAAGCATTGCCCGAATTATTCACGACTGATATTCTGCTAAGATTGTATGACATACAAACCATAATTGGACGCAAAGCTACCGCACGAGATCTATGTATGTTGCGGAATATTAATCTGAAACCCACAAAATAAAGGCACAATTGTTGAAAATTAGAGAATGCATTTTTTCATAAATTCAGTATTCTATTAACGAGTACCAAATTATATATGTATATATTTAGAGGATTACTATTTGTACATTATGGCCTATATTCAGAACACGCTTACAACGTTAGCTTACAACGTTAGCGTGCTAATTTGCTATAATTTACGTTATGTCCTATAGAATTTTAAAGATAAAAGCGCGTCTGAAAATCTATATATATGTGTGTGTGTGTGTGTGTGTGTGTGTGTGTGTGTGTGTGTGTGTGTGGGTGTGTGTGTGTGTGTGTGTATATATACAGAGTGTGTAGGAAAATAAAGAGAATCGTAAGATTATTTAAAATATATGTAAAGACATAAACAACCGGAATAATTACAACAGTGGAACTGAGTGCTAGATTTGTAAACAAGGGATTTCGATAAACTCTTTCTTAATTTGTAGGATCCGGTGGATCCTACATGTATATATATGTAATAAGTATTTATACCTTATATTTTTATAATATCTTGTACTGCTATATTAGCAGGGCAATTATAATGGTAGTGTGCTAGCCATATAGACAGTCTTTTGTGATTTACGTACTGATACCGATGTAGTAATGAAAATAATTATATTCAATAATTGAACTAATAATATATAATTTGATAAATATTGATTTTGTAAAAATAAAAAAAGGACATCGTGTGTGAGGCACATTTTTAAAAAAATAATTTCAATATATATATGTTTCTTTATCACAGACTTGTAATAAATGAATATTTGAATGCAGTCACATTCCGAAAATATCTTTAGAAAATGCATTCATGATATATCTATATTTTAAAATATTTAAAAAAAAATAAGTTCAAAATTTATGTACAATATTTTAAATATAAAATTTTCTAAATGATCTAATAAATTGGACAGATTGTATTTTTATAAATAAGGATTGTGATCATCAAAAATACTTTTTATTGTACATCATTGAATATGTAAGTAATTTGAGAGAAAATTGAATAAATTGGAGAATTTTCGCCTTCATATATAAATATGTGTTTCCTAAGCGCTTGCGCACAATGAAGAAATAGAAACAGAGAATAACTGGGACAAACAATTTCAACCAATCGGAAATGATGCACCATAGAATACACAATTTCTGATAGGATGAAATAGTTGGAATTCTTATTATTTTCTGTTCTTATTCTTTCAATGTGCACTTCTTACAAATTTTTCTTGAATAAAACAATCTTCAAATGTATATATGCTTTCATTTCTCTCAAAGAACAGATTGTAGAAAATGTTTTATTTTAGAAACTACAGATACATTTGAAGTAACAAACATAATTTTTTTTAAGAATCTTATTATTTCATACAATTTTCATACATTCCAAATATTTATGTCATTATAAGAACTTTATGTATCAGGTCTGTGTTCCACTTCTTAGCAACTATTCTTACAAATTATTTGCACAAGTTTCTTAAAATCTAACTTACAGCCAATGATACGCTAGAAACATACATAGAATACCTTGGTAAGTAGTTTATGTATAGTGAAAATGAGTCTTAATAATAAATATACATAATAAGAGATAGAGAATAAAGTGCATCAAACAATGCATTTGCAGTTTACAAGTAGTCTCGATTTATGCTGTACAACGTTTGACTAATATATAGATATATCGGCTTGTGTGTATATTGATGTACCTATTTATATATATGCATATTATAAATATTTTTGTATTGTATAACTTATCTTTGTTTTCCTTCATAGTCCAATAATTTTCTGAATTGGAAAGCGTCAATATAAAATAAAAAAAAAAACGGACAAGAAAATCATACAAATAAATAATATGATAGTTTTAATTCTTTCCTCGTTCGTTGATAGCATAAACAATTAAGCTGAATTGCGTTTTACAACCACGGATGCCACGAGGGATCCATTCTGCAGAGATTGTCATGACTATTGGCAGCGGCTACCAACGTGCTGACTTTACTATCAATGCCGTCAAAATTTGCCAGAGAGTTCAGTCTATTAACGATCGCAGTGACTGCGCGAGTCACCATTGTTATCAGGAGCTCGCCTTTCGGATCAGTCGGATCAGGCGATGTGCCCTCGGCATCTTCTTGCCGTTTGTGAGTCGCGATCACTTCGTCTCGCAAAATCGCGCGAAGTATGGCATGCAGCTGAAACGTGGGTTGAACCAAACAACGCGCCGTGGCGATTGCGCTAGCAGTCAACGGTCCGCAAACTCCTGTAAAAGATTAACTTCGTGAAGCCTGAAAGAACTTCGTAATCATCTACACAATAGTGAATTTATAAGAAATATTTCTATATAATATTTAAAAATGTATTCAAGCACAAGAGATATCATTTTTTATTAAGATATTTTTTTATTACATCAACAAATAGATTATATTTGACTGACCTATAGTTGTGATAAACTCGAAGATATTGGGTGTCAGACGGAAAGGTACCGGTCTGTTTGCATCTAACTCTCCGGAGGTATCATCAATGTCGAACTTAAAGTACGCGATGTTAATTAAACCGGAATCTTGATGTACATACATCATGTCGGGATTATGTCGTGTAAGATGAAGTACATATTCAGCAAAACATGTTAAAGACAGTTGTAAGGTAAACTGAAAATAGAAATATAAAGATACGATGAAGATGCGTTGTTTGTAGTTGTATATCAATGACTTTTTTTTCGATATTCGCAGGTTTCTTTACTTTCTTTGATCAACAATTTAAAGATATTCCTCTTCTTTATTGGGTAAAAGAAATTATAAACAGAATAAAGAAGAATAATTTTGCGCTTGAGCTAAAGAAGCTTTACGTTATTATATTAATCTGTATAAAATTAATAAATAATAAGATAATATAAAATTAATTAAAATTGGAAGAATTAGTAAAAAAATTTGTAACATTTTACGCTGTAAAAAAGTTAGTATTTCAAAACCATGATTTTTCCAAAAATAGTATTCCGAAAGTAAGCATTCCAAAACTTACCATTTTTCTGAACGTCCAATAATCGGTGGCGCCGGGGAATGTCTTTAATGCCCAATCTTTGAGCAGAGTTTTAGAGACCATTGAGGTTTGCACTTCCTTCAAAATATCTCGCAACACTTGATGACTGGCTTGTGTACCTCGTGCTTGCACAGCGGCCAATTTCTCATAATATCTGGCAATAGGTGCGTCATGTTCAATTCCCAGTTTTGCACAACCTTGTTTGTAAATGTCCAAAAGAGAAATTGCTGCCGGATTGTCCTCCACGAGTCTCATTTGTGGAGAAACGGCAACGAGTCGTGGTACTGTAAAGTGCAAGAAACGCCGTGACGTTTCCTTCTGTTTGGTCAAGTAATGATTCAACATGCGCAATAGTTGTAATAGGCGCTCCTCACGTCTGGCATCTCCCAGACCAGCATCATTGACCACTAAATAAGGATAGAGACGACCGTTATGACCGCGGATACGTAATCTTCTGGCGGCCATGTTATGTCGTTGAACTACCTCAACACGTGGCACAAATTTCGCTATCTTTACGGAATAATGCGAGTGCTAAAAGACATGAAACGTTAGAAAAGATTAACAAAACAGATACCTTCTCTATTCAATCTCGAACATTACATTTATTGTCTGAACAAAAATATGTTAAGTATCAGATAGTATCATGCAGTTGAATATTTTTAATTTTAAATTATCGGGATAAAGTAAATCTCTCTATTTTCAATTTTACTTCCGTTCTTCACTCATATTTTATTGGGTCATAAAATAAAATATTATAATTATATCTATGCGTGTTGTGTGTTGTATTTGTGTTGTATGTATTAAAAGATTTTATAATTAGAGTTTAATTTTCTTACCCTAGGTATCAGAAATTCACCAGGTAATTCGACTTCCGCAGTTTTCAAGCTAAAATTGGTCAAAAAGCGACATTTCTCCTCAATTAAGAAAGACCTGCGAAACAATACGAATCTGTAATTCACAAATTGTAAAAAAGAAGTTATTAAAGAACAATTAAAAAGTAAAATATTACTTGGGTAGTTGTTTTGTTTTCTCTTCGAGAATTTTTATCCATTTCTTCAACTTGCTAATGAGATTGTGTAGTAGTTTAGCACCAGGTACGGTGAAATCGAAATCACTTGTGAATTGGCTCTTCATTTTCTGAAAAACGGGATCCTGTACTGTAGCTTGAGCTCTTCGTGCAAGAGATTCCGATGCCGCTGAACTAAATGAGTTGCTCATATTTTGCGAGGACGATATGTTCTCTACATGTCACAAAATATATATTAGAGAGAAATTGTCTCCTCTTTGTCTTTCGTTTTGTAACTAATACAGAAAATGAATAGATTTACCAATGCCAATACCAAATGTGGATACAAGTTTTTTTATAAAATTCAATGTATGGGGAGTTATAGTAGCTTCACTAACTGCTCTACGGTTCTCGAATGCTATTGCGTAACATTTTGTAAGTCCTTGTCTTAATTGTTTTAAAACTTCTTCGTACCATGTCTCACGGATCCACACCATCTAACATAATTATTATTTTTTATACAAAAGAAAAAATATATAAAATATTAAATCTAGTATGCAAAAAGTGCATATAATATAAATCTTAATTTTATTTACAAAAATATTTTGAATATACATAAAATTGTATAAAAATTTTAAAAATATTTGCCTGTTACAATGAAAATGAATCATGTGTGTGTGTGTGTGTCTACACACACACACACACACACACACACACATATTTTTTTTTTCATCGTACAGGCAAATATTTTTAAAATTTTTATACAAATTTTATTAAAAAACATTCCAAATAAAAGTTGTATGGTGTAGAAGAGGTCGTTCCCTTATATATTACATAATTTTTATTTAGAATTTTTTAATAAAAGTATATATAAACCAAGCAGATATATAATATAACATGAGATTTTCTAAAATGCTTGATTGAACTTTGAAAACAAGTTTTCGACATCAAAACAAGAGAAAGTTTACATATATATAATATAATATATAATAATAAATTTTTTTTACTATATTTTTTATTGTATTTTCTTTATATACATATAATAATATATATTTGTCCATATATATATATATACATTATATTTGCCGTATTTTTTACTATGTCTTATTATAATGTTGAATGAATAAAAGATTCAAACCTGATCGACTATGCCCTCCAAACTAGATAAAACAGTTGGATGGATCTCTCTCTGCATATGCATGATCTTTGAACACCTCCACATAGGCGCCGTGGCACGAACTGTATGACTCGTTTCCGATGTTCCTTGTTGTGTTACGTTACCTGTAGTTGAGCTTCGATTTTCGACACCATCTTGATTCTTATCAGCAGCCAATTCACCGCTTTTGTATCTCTCCCTTTGTTCAATTTTCAATGTCAAATAAAGAGTACGAGCGGAGCAATATACTGCCTGTGGGAACATTCTACCAACTTGACTTAGTAAATTAAGAATTACAGTTCCTTCGTTGCGCACCAGGTACATCAACAATTGTGGTACCCAGGGCAACCATTGAATGGCTGGTACACCTACAGCATACTTGTCTACGGTTTCCATGAGCGAGCACTTGTCATCGTCATACGTGAGCAACCATAAAATTTTGGCAATGTATTTCCTCGACTTTGATTCATTCTGATGACGACAGGCATGTAAAAAGCATACAAGAGCATTTATGCCAATGCTGATTTGACGAGCGTCACGTATGAAGATATTTTCAAGATAATCGCCCCATAAGGACCAAGCTTTCACCAAAGTGTCGTGTAATTGGGTCGCAGCAGAGAAACTTTTATTGGCATCATCCGAACGACCTAACTGCGATTGAAGCATGCCTTTCAGCGCGTAAAATTCCGCTATCATTTCTTTTGTAAAGTATCCCATATTTGTTGAGTCCAACACTTCTAAACCTTCTTGCAACTCATTTTGTCCTCCCATAGTGGCCATCTGTAAATAACACTTTACTTGTTGTCTGATTTTCTGGAAGCAATCGACCATAGGTACGCTCGTGGGAATAGTATAAATCTTGGCCAACGAGTCCAAGCATACACCGCACAAGTTTTGTTTCCTCGAGATCTTTCCAAAATGAATAATCGCTTGCATAGAGGCATGCACGCCAAGTAATGAGTGATTAATCGTTTGATCTTGTTGAGAATCATAGTGATTGGAGATAAAGGTATAGTGATGTTGTCGCCAGGTAAAGATATCCGACCAATGGCTGAGATCATCGGCTATTACAGGCAAACGATTGCGCCACGTTTTTACAATAGCTTTCATGTCGTGTAACGAATTACTTCTGCCATGTAGCAATCCTTGATGGATTTGCATTGCCTCCTGAAGCTCCATTATCTGTTGAGCTGCTTGTAACAGTGGTTGATGTACATGACTGACAATACGTGGTAGTCGACGCCATTCACGCAGGCACTGAGTAGATGCAAGCTCGACGAAACGCTCGATGGTACTTAGATGCTGGTCCTCGCTACTGCACAAGGTTACGAATCCACGATACAGACTGAGCTACAAAAATATAAAAAAAACCTTAAGTATTCATCATCTTTTAGTATTAAAATATATATATTTATAACATTTAAAATTGTGTTACAAAGTCAACATCAATAAATTGAAAGAAATTGTAAAGTCATAAAGTGTTTTACCTTTTTCTTGAAAATTATGATATCTTACCTTCCAACTCATTTCCCTTGGACAATTATGTTCCAATTGTGTTAGAATTTCTTTCATCACCGGCCAATTGGGAATACGCCACGCGCTATCTAGGACGAGGAAAGGATTTTTGTAATTGTTCTGGCTGCCCAGTTCTAATAGAATTTCCCATTGATTCTGTTCTTTCACAGTGCGCTCCCAATGTTTCTCCCAAAGAAGCATTTCTACGTTAAGGTGATAAGGTGCCGGGCCAGATGGGTAATCCTGTCGGAACTTGGACATGCACACCTCGTACGCTCCTTGTGCCTGCTCAAAAAATCCTTGCTGTTCTAATGCAATCGCGTGCAGGGTCTCCTTATAATGTGCAGGCCTTTTCTGCCATAGACCCGACCACATGTCCTCCTCGCAAAGTAATGAGTACATTTCCGAGAGCATGTGCATTACTTCATAATAGGGAGTGACGCATTCGACTTGTTCGACGTCATCAGGCGAGCGATACAGGTCAAGTTCGCCTCTATTCTTCATGTTACCGCCGTTACCTTCCGCTGCCATCTCTCCGCCCATCTGCTCTAGACTTAACGTTATTCGATGCCAAACGTTGTGGGACCTACCCACATATTTCATTACGGGCGGCGGTATGGCCACCGGTGGTCTGCAGTGCGCCATTGCCTCCAGGAATGTGCCGAGGGCGCTTGGATGGCAGTCCTTTTGGATAACATGTGCGCCACTGGCGATGAACGGCACTATCTCCATACTTATGGAATTGATATGAGATTCCTCTAAGATAGACCATATTCGTGGGAACATATCTAACCAAACCCGCTCCGCCAGTTCCGTGTCCATGTGGCATAGTTGAGCAGTTGCCAGTAACAACTGCTCCGTTTTGATTTTCTTTGCATTCTCCATAAATTGTATCTGTTTGTTGATCATCTGCGTCAAGCTGGGTTTTTCAAAAATTTCCTCGGAGGTGGCGGTGACGCTTGTCGAATCCGAAAGATTGGACATCCAAGCATCCATTTCGAGGAATGTGTCTTTTGAGTCTCCTTCTGATATCTTGGTGTCCAGTGGCTCTTCATCAGTACGACCGATACGACAGACAAAGTGTGTTTGATCCTTACTTTCCTTTTCCATGCCTCCTTGCATGATAGATGTGATGCTAGGCAGCAAAAGATCTTCATTGGTTATTTGTACCAAAGTAGACGGATTGACGGTGGCCAGTAGCAATTCGATGCACTGTTTGATCCAATAGTGAGGTCCTATATGCTCCCAATTCTGACTGACGATAATGTACAAGATACGATCGACCAAACGTTTTTTCATCGAATTGTCGAATACTTCGAAGAATTTCGCTCTTACTTGCGGTTGTATACAACGCAGACCAGCTAGAAAAGCCTGCTCTAATTTATTCGATAATTCCGTCATCTTCAGAGTCTCGTCACGATAAACGTAATTCACCAATTCCAAGAATTGTCTGTTCAGCTCCAGATCGTCGGGGAAACGTTTCTCGACGTATTGCATCATTTTCACCAGCAGAATAGATTTTTCGCGTAAACTGGGTGTCTGATTCATTGCGATGGTGGTCTTGTTCTTCATCCATTCTTCCAGTATCTTTGTAATAGCCTTCATCACCTTGACATCTTGCGTCTTCTCGATCAAGCCGACCAAAATCGTGCCTATGAACGATTTGCGCATATCGACACCCATTACTGCTACGCGATTCTTCACCAGATCTAAGCTGAGAATTAATAATTCGCTCGTGACAGGATTGGCTTCAGTCTGTGTGGAATGCAAATGTTCTTTGGCCATTTTATGCAACACTTTCATGAATGGAGTTATTAGCCGGTCGACATAACTTGGATTGTTCGTGCAGGCTGCTTTAAGCATCATAAGTGTGCCAAAAAGCGAACTCGGTGTAGCCGTGGTAGTTTTTTCATACGTGGCCAAACCTTCGGCTATAAATCTGCTTACAGTTGTGTACAATGTGTCCAACTCCTCATACTTAGGCGTCATATTTGTGGAAGCTAGTTCAGCTGGGAAAATCGTCATCAATCGTGACAGCAAACCATGTACTAGACGTATAATTTTAGTGTTACTGCTGGCGATGCAAGAACCTATTCCACGTTGCAATGGTTTAAAGCTGACAAGTATTTGTTCGCGCTTCATCACGCCTAATAAAAATGTTAGCACTTCCAATGCCATGCTGATGTTACCGTAGTTAGGCTGAGAGCTCTCCACGCTAGACAGGACTTTATCGAGCCAGGATAGCTTCAAATCACAGTGTTCAGCGACCCACACATCGGGTTTCAGTGCCATTTTCAACAGAGCGACACAGCGTCTGGATAATTGTTCGCCTGGATTACCGTGAATGGTAGTTACATCATTCACTTGACAAGCCAAGCGTAGTAGGAAATTCAGGACGGCATCCGCGTGAGCTCTCTCAATAGGTTTCGTCGAACCTGGTTCCATTCTGGGTAGAATAAGAGGCACAGGACTGTTACCGGATGGCGTCTGTGAGCTCAAACGTTTACCAGAAGGATCATCGATAATCGCGCGTTTCAAACACGACGGCTGACTAACAGTTACTCTGTTAGATTCTGTGGTTTCAGCTTCTTCCTTGATTCTATACAGTTCCCACTTTATGATGACTTCTGCTAATTCAACAGCTAATCGCCGATGTTCTATGGTAGCGGTCGGGGTGCATCCTATACGTTGAACCGAGTTTACTATATGCTGAACCAGATGATGTCTGACTGGATAGTAAACTTTGTAATGCCTTACAACTAGTTGTAAGATGTGAGATAATTGTTGCATTGAATGACCCTCTTCCACGATAATTTTTTTCGTCCAGTGTGTTAACATAGTATTACCATCTTCCATCCGCACAGGCATTGCAGGTGTCAATATTTCCAATGCTTGTCGTACAACATTACGCGCATCCACGGCATGCGCCTTTAGTAAGCTGTGAAAGACTTGCAAGACTATGCGTTTATGAATAGCAAATTTAGCAATTATGTGACTAAGAAGAAGATGACCGTGATATCTAGTAGTCGGATCTACGCAATTCTTGCCTAATAGGCAAGGCCAGGCGAATGTCATTAAGCGACGCAACTTATTTCCTTGCCTTTTATTACTAACATCATGAATGTGCTGCGATGCCTGTTCTACCAGAAGACAAGAAAATTGCAATAAAGAGATACGGACACAATCGGCGGAACCAAATGGATTGTCCGGATCAATTATTTTGCTAATAAATACAGATACAACATTCTCAGGGTTATCTTGATAAGGCATCGGTGCGCCACCAACCAGTTTCGTACCTTCGCCGCGCTCAAAGCTTACCGCAAAACATGGAATTATAATCAGTTGCAGAACGTTGGCCTTCAACTCCTGTGACATGTTGTTCGTTGGAAAATGTTCAACGAAACGAAAGAAAGCACTTCGTTTCCATTCAACTGTATATTCCTGTGCAACTGTGTTCTCTAGAAAATCTCTCAGAAATTGAAAGTCTGGCACAAACCGATCGCATGTGGCCCGAAGCAGTTGGAATAATAGATCAATATCGTTTGGTTGATGACGAAAATAATGCAGAAGAATCTTGACAATGTGCTTTGGTTCCTTCCAATGACAGTATTCGACACCTTCGACTTTTTTATGTAATGCTTGATAGTCATCATTGTACCAGATTTGCTTCAATGCTCCTACTAACTGGTTCTGAGTAGATAACCATTGTTCGTCGTATTTGATAAGTATACCAATGATCTTGATTGCTCGATATTGCACTTCGTTCTTTTCCATGTGAGTCAAACTGGAATTCGTTTGCGAATGTGCAAGCAGCATTGTAACAAGACGCGTTGTGCTGTTGTGTAAGATATCACGAAATGGTTTACCGTCCTTGTGGCTAATAAGATATTCTAGATATCTACTCCATTGTTGATCTTTGATATTGCTATCATGAAGAAACAGATTGAGCGCATCTGTCGGATAACGTAAAAGACACTTCATTAGAGGTTCTTTAAAGGGATTGGACACTTCGACTAGCAGTGATTTTTCAGTTTGTAAAATGAGTCTACAAAGCGCGTCATTGAATTTTGGTAACGATGCCGGAATGTCGTGATATATTCCTATAATGATAGTAATTTTTTGTTCGTTCTCACCGGACTTTGATATACCTTTATGAGATTGAATCAAATTTTCCAAAAATTTCTTCACATGTTGCAACATTTGCTCACATAGAGTAACGCTGAAAGTGCTCGGGAAGAGCTGCGTCAGATATGATAGTCTCCTGACACAATTCAGGCTCAGGTTTCTATGATCACCTAATGTCAATAACATAGGTCGCATCATTGTGTGAACAGACTCCATATCAAGTTGATAACCAGCAATGAATGTTTTCATGCACTCAAAGGCAGTCTCCTGCAACTCAGCATGTGGTCTTTCCAAAGCTCTGTATAAAACCGCGAGTATCTTTTCCCGATAGCCAACAATGTAATGACAGGCTGCAAGCGCTCGTAATGCCGATTTTCTTACGGGCATTAGATTTGAAATCGATTTATAACAAGCAAATTTATTGAGAGTGGCTTCATCCGCGTCGCAAATACCCACCACTTCTTGAAAGAATATCTTGTGCTCCATGATGGTTAAATCAATAGTAAAAAGACGCGGATTCAAGGTAGTGCAAAATGTATTACCATCCATTAAACCGATTTGTGCGTTTGTCGGTTGATGCCTCAAAAGATGCTTCTTGGGTGGTATCACATCTGCTAAAACTTCCTTATGTGGCTCCATAACTTCCGTCACCGATTTGTTTTGTATTTCGGCGAGTTGACGTATCGAGGCCATAGCCTGTTCACGCACGATCGTGTGCGGCGATGTCACTTGCTTGACTAATTCGCGGGTGACTTCGTATAAGCTCTTGTTTTGCGCTTCTATCAATTCCATGTTACCCTCTTGAATTCCAGGATTCACACAGACTCTTAGCATTTTTTCTAGATTTTCTTTTGCCATGTCGATAGCACCGTTAGACACTTCGTCAGTTAAATCCATCATCACAAATATGAGAGCCTTCAAAAAGACAAATAAGTGATTGAGAACCCATTTAGTAGCCATTCGTTCGAATAGAAACTTTATCGCTATGCAACCACCAAGTTTAGCATACCAGGCGCGCTCGTAACACAGCGAACACATTCTTTCCGCTAGATACTCCATAAAGGGCAATTGACAGGCTCGTTCTTTGGAACCCAGAATATTCGTTGCTGTTTCTAATATTAATACAAGTGTCAAGTATCCCGCTTTATATAGTTCTCTCTCATCGTGGCCCATTATAATGGCAAGAGCATCAATTAGAACAAATGGGTCTTGACCTTGCATATCCTTTCGGATTTCCTTATCTGTCCAACTGAATAAACCAGCCTGTTGCGCTATGGCAATCATCGTGTAATGTCTCACAACAGCAACGACGGTGGCAAGAACTGAAGGTCTCAATTCTTTAATTTCTACTGCGACAAACATACCAGTCAATGCGGTCTGCTGAACGTTTCGCGCCACAGTATCGAAGCATTTATAATGTGGTCCTTGTTGAGGCGGTATCTCTCCTTCTTTAAAACTCGGATGTGTAAACAAATCGTACCACAGATAAGCGGCGTCGTCCATTCTTAAGGACGCGGCCAAATAGCAATATATGATCTCCCAACATTGCTTACGGTAAAACACATCCGTCGTGTTGGATTTCAATGCATTGAACGCAGCCTCGATCACTTTTTCCATTGGAAAATCGATTGACTGGGATAGTCCTTGAAAGTAAACTATTACATTAGGAGAATTAGTTTCACGATCGTTGTATTCCAACTTTTGTGGCTCAATCATCATTCTTCGATTTCCACCACCAAATTTACCAAGAACCCGAAAGGCGACAACACCTTGATCGTTAGAATTATGTAATGTCCTCCAGAGAGCTTGCATTAATTCGGCACGAATTGGTTGTATATGTTCATATAGAAAATCTGGCTGAAGATTATCAACACATAACTCTAAAGTACGAAGACCTTGACTTACTAGACAATAACTTCCGTTGAGAGCGGAGACCAAAGGATCCATTAGCATCGGAAGATATGGTAACAGAGAACTGAGACGCACGGGTACAGTTAAGCACAGTTCGACAAAGAGATCTTTCATATGTTGTCTATGTAAGCCGGATTGTAGTCTATTCAATCCTTCCAGCATATTAGGAAGCAAAGGTAAGAATTCTTGATATAATAAGTCATGAGAGCCACCACCTATAGATCGAAACAATGCGCGCAGCAACAGAAAATAATTGTACGGTTCCTTTGCTGACATTGCTAGCTCCATGGCACGATTTACGATTAGGTTCAAATGTGGCCGCAACATATGCTCATTTTCGGCAGGAAATAACGATACACTGCCGAAAACAAGCTTGAACAATTTTAGATACAGGTTACTACGTTCCACATTTGAGCCCATTTCGCTCATTCGTTCCAGTAAATATTCCACTAATATTGTCGCGAATGTCGAAGAAACAGTGTGGCTCGACAAGAATGAACTTCCAATTATCTGCAAAGCGCAGTTTTTGAATATTCTTTCAACCATATAGTCTATGGATACGGAAAAGATTTCTTGGAATGTTTGAGGGTTCATTTGTGTGAATACATTGCCGAAAAGATCTAACACCTCCTTTTCTTCTCGTGTCCGTATAGTTTGAGATTGTATCGGTCTGCCTGGCTGCGCGGGAACGCCTATGGCTGGTGGTCCAATCGTATAAATGTCTAGAGCCGGTAAAGCCCACTTAACAAGTTGTATATAAATCAAAGTCTCTTTCGGCTGAAGCTGATTAGTTTGCGGCACCTCGTTATTTCGATTATTGATGCAATTAGATGTTATAGCTTTAGTACCATGTACCAAACTCTTCACTAAATTCCTGTAATCCGCCACATTATAACTCATCGCCTGTGAAGTCGGAAAACCAAACTTCGATTTTGGCGGTTCTTTCTCCTCATTTACGTCAAGACAAGGCTTTGTATCTTCGGTCGTATTGTCCACTACGGCTGGCCGTAACTGTTTCGTTTTGTTTCGCAGAATTGGAATATAAATCTTGGCAATGGTTTTAAATTTCAGAACGAAAACCAACAGTATACGTATCAACAGTTCGCGTCCTTGTGTACTGTTTTCGGCATCGGATCTTTGCCTAACTGTATCCACCAGGTTCATCAGTAACTTACAAGAAACCATCTGAACAGCTGTGGGTAAGGTTTGATCAAGCAAATTCTTGCCATACAAGTGCACCGCTCTGGACACGTCACTGAGGGGCAACTGAAGCCTAACATGATGTACTAAATCGGCGAGTGTGGAATAAGCTAGAGGTCTCAAGGCCTCGTGAGCGGTCCAACCGTGACCGATAAAAATATCTTCATTAAAGAAGATCTCCATATGAGGAATAAAATGATTTCGTAGATCCGTAGCTAGTATGTGGCGTGAAGCTATAACGAGTTCCTTACGTAAGTGAGCTACTTCCATCGGACAGAGAGTAAATAAGCCAAGTATACCTTTGACCAACATCGTACTGTTTTGCGATATTAAGTCTTGATAAAATCTCATGACATAGGCAAGAAATGAAAGTGTTTTAACTTGTGCGCCCATAAAGTCAACGAAGACTTCCTTATTGAATCCTGGTGATGTTCGATGCTGGAGACTAGGTTGGAGTGATATAGTCGTTATCACAATTGGAACGAAATCTGATACATCCTGGTGTACATTCTGCTTGTATAATTGATTTAATAAAACTACAATTATTGGTAATTCTTGAAGTACCTTGAGGGACAGCACTGCTTTCGGAATCAAATTATACTAAAAATAATAAAACATATCATTGATTTTATTTTTTCTTTTTCTTTTCGTTGATTTGTGACATGTACTTTCAATCATGCTCTATATATGAATATTACGAATTCTATAATAGAATCAAATAAATAACAAATACTTACAGTCACAACAGTACCATCCGCAGCTTTCTTTTCGCTTTGTATCGCTGTAATCGTAAATGTTTCCTTCAATAGAGCTTCTATGTTAATTTCTGACAAATCTTTCACACGTAGAGGAGGACGCGGCTCAAATATTTTTGATAAATTTTTTGGTAACTCGCTATATACCGATTTGACAAATTGAAGGAAATATTGAATCTATAGCGGAAAAAGAAAAAAATGATTAAAATACTTTAGATATAAAATAAATGAGTGGCATAATACATGACTTTTATATGAAATCAATTGATTCATAATCAGCGAGACTCCGGAGTCTCAAATTCAAATTCGTTTCAATTCGAATTTCTCTATATATCTTTGATTATAAAAGAGAGAGCTTGAAGCGTTCAAAAATTGTAAATAAAAGAATATAAGGTGAATTGTAATTCAAAACAATAAAGTGGTACATATATGCATTATTACTCACTTCTGGATTAAATGTCGGTTTATATTGTTTATGAAGATCGATTATGATGCGTAAACACACCAATACGTTTTCTTCATTATCTGTTTCTAGTAATTTGAATATAAGAGTCAAAATTTGCCTAACATATGGACGCAAGTATTCATTGCTTGGTAATCTGTGTATCATTTCCAGAATTAATTTTCGAACTTGTTGAATATTGTATTCTGATATAAAGTGCGGCTCTCCCTCTTGCAATATCTTCATAAAGATTTTCATCATATGGTCGAGAAATCCCGCATATTGTGATGAACACATGATGATCTACAATTAATTTAACATATTGTTATAATTAATATAATTAAATATATAAATTTTTTTCAAAAAATAGTTAATGATTATTATGCTGCATGAATAATCTTGATATTTGTTTGATAGTTTATATACCTCAAAGTTTTCTGATAATTCTTGAGCTGCTTTCAGTTTCAGTTCATCTTTTGAAACTGGATCAGCCAGCATGGTGACGTATGAACGATATGTGTTCATTTGTGTTACTGGATCAGGTGCCATTTTAATAGTTATAAAAGATTCTTGTAAATACTATAGACAGTCCATTAGAAGATCTAAACATCAAATACATACATGTAGAAACGTGCAAGAAAATTTAAATTAAAGCTAAATATATAAATGTGATGCGCGTAATTGCTACATAAAGTAGTTTTCTTTTTTATATCTTTATAGTCCAATTTTTAAACTTTTGAACAAGAATTGTCTTATGCTACTTGTTAATATAAAGTTATAAAGCATACATATATTAACAAATTTATAATTAAATATTAAATATCTAAAACAAAAATATTTATTTCTCACAAATGTTGAGCTAAAGGAATATATATGTCTTAAAATCAATGAATCTATATTGTGTAAACAAGTCTTAGCAACCACTTTGATCAGTATACTAGAATCTTTTTTTCATTTGTATAACGTATATTTAAAAAAAGAATATGTACTATATAATTTGTTGACTTTTGTAATAGCATATTGCATGTAAGATAATATGCAAGTTATAGTAGACGATATAAAAATTCTATAATATAAAATACACTTCCGAACAAAGATGGCCTACAAATTCCATGTAGCTCACGAGATACTATACTTTTATTGTAGATGTATAAGACACTGGAAACGCAATGCAGGTTTCAGTTTGCTGGTATTGCTACAAGTGATAAGATGCAATCTCTGATTTAAATTTTTAATTTAAAGATTAAAACACATTAAGAACATTAAGAACATGGATGAAACAACAGTTGATTCAATTTTTTCGGGATCCTTGAAATCCTTACCGCCTGTCAGTTCGAAAATTGTGCGGATATTTACGAGCTCGACCTTTACTGGTAAGCTAATAATAGTCACAAGAGATAATAAAATAAGTAAAGAAAGAAAGTAGAAAATTTAATATTAAAAAATTGAAAAAAAAACAGAAAAGCAATATAAAATAAAATAACTTAATGCAATATGAAATTGCATATTTATTGCTACTATATATATTTTATTATATTTTAGACACAACAATGGAAAGAAATACTTTGATGGCGCAGTGCTATCCCAAAATTAAAGACTATTGCAGAGAAAAACATGGCTTAGAATTTCAGGTAGGATATTACTTCAGAAAAAAAACATAATCAAACAACATATAACAAATTATTTAGCAACTGATATATACTTAGATATACATAGTAAAACATGAATTATATATCTTGAATAGAGAAATTGATTTTTACGGTGCCAGGTACCAGTAATACATATTGACTCGACCTTTTCATGTTAATCTTTGATAAAAATCGGACATTTAGATCACACACACACACACACACACACACACACACACACACGCGCGCGCGCGCGCGCGCGCGCGCATGTATGTATGTATGTGACCTAAATGTAATTATCAAGTTCGATAAGTTATATAATTAAATAAATTTGAGTAATTGACAAAATCAGATGTTGTATAAATCATTATCACCGTATTTTATTTATCTAATTAATCATTTTTTTCTGATCAATATATAATAATATATAATAATATAAACTAACATATTGTATTATTTAAAAAAAATAATAATTTGCCTTACGTAATGGTTAAACCCCCTTTTCAGGTGGTTGATATGAGATGGGGTGTACGTGATGAAGCCACTGACGATCATATGACTACAGAGCTGTGTATGAGAGAAATAGAAAATTGTCAGAGATTGTCCATGGGACCCAATTTTGTTGTCAGTAACGTGCTCTTTAATTTAAATGATTTAATCCTCAATTATTATATGCCAAAATTATTTGTCGAGAGGAAATTATATACATATTTAACTTCAGAATTATAAATATCTAGTCTTCCAGTAAAAAATCAAACTGTCTTCAAGCTTTAGAATTAAGATTATCAAATGTATTTTTTTAATAAGAAAATAACTAATATAATAAAAATTTCATATATGCAGGTATTTCTTGGACAAAAGTATGGATATCGTCCTATACCAACATATGTTCTTAGTTCAGAGCTAGAAATGTTAAGAACAGAATTGGACGGTCAAGGAATGGATGTTAGTCTTTTGGATAAGTGGTACAAGAAGGATAGCAATGCTGTGCCACCTACAAGTATATTGCAACCGATCTCATCTATCCTTAAAAATTTTAACAATAAAGTAAATAACTTTCAATTAGTTTAGTAATTCTACTTATTTAATTCAGTGACTACCAATTATATTATGCAAGTATTTCTTTCTTGTAATTATACTTTGTGTTTGTACATCTTTAAGAGAATACCTAAACTGCAACAAGAGGATCAAGCAATCTGGTGGGATACTATGTGCAAAATGCAAAAATTGTTCAGGAAGGGCGCGCAATCTTTATTTAATTCCGGGAAATTTGACAAAGATACAATGCATAATTATTTCATGTCTGGTAAGAAAGACCCAATAGACATAATAAATAGCTCGGTTTTAATAAAATATATACCAATAAAATAAAAAATAATAAATTTTATACGTCTCCATTGATAAAGATAGTTTTTCATACAATTTTAAAAATAATCATTCAAAAAATATAAAATTATGTCCCAATATAATTTATCTAAAAATTTTTAATCATTAATATTAAGACTGAAATATTTTTTAGACGACATTTAAATACTGCATATCATACACATTTGCATTCTAATAAAATCTTAATATAATAAATCCTAAAACAGTGACTGAGCGGGAAGTGATTAACGGCGTATTGAACGTTAAAAATACGAAAAACCATTGCCTGGCGTACGTGCGGTATATAAACAATATTAATCTCCAAAATCTAAGGAAGGCCAGTCTATTTCTAGATATAGCTAACAGAAGTTTAGACAATGAAGCCTCGAAATTGTTGGCCGATCTTAGAGATGAACGGCTACCGAATAAAATTGAAAGCACGAATCTACAGAGGTATTTTTCCCTTTCCCGAAAATACACAATAAGATATTTCTGTTGTGATTACTTTGATTTATGCAGGTACACCGTCGAATGGATAGGAAGAGAGGGTCTGGATCCTGAAACCCATGGCGAGTACCTTCAGCATTTCATCACTCACTTTTACAGAAACATAGTGAAGCTTGTAGACCGCGCCATGAGGAAGGAAGACAATTCCGCGCAGGGACAAATAATAACCGAGATTTTGCAACACCTGCACGCCTGCAATAATTCTGTAAAGGTAGAAATTTGTCAAGATTTTAATTTAGTTGAAATATAATATGTTAAGTATTAAATTAATTTGTTGTTGTTATGCTCTTTTAAATAAAGTTAGAAGCGAAGTTTAAAAAAAATAAAACTGACAAGCTTATCACATTCACAGGTATTTTACGGACGCGAGGACACGTTAGAGAGAATAAAAAATTACATGCTAGGCGACAGCGATAAGCCATTAGTGTTATATGGAGAAGGAGGATGCGGGAAGACTTCCCTTTTAGCGAAGAGCGCAGGTTTGACGAGCAATACTTGGCTGACTGGTAAGAAACCGATCAGCATAATTCGATTTCTCGGTACTACTCCAGATAGCAGTGCGCTCACGCCCACGTTGATCTCAATCTGTCAACAAGTGAGTATTATTTATAATACTTCTCTCCGCTTTGAAATATGACAATGAATTTTTGTCATTATTTTCAGATCTCATACAATTATGGATTATCGTTTGAAGAAATCCCAGATGATCTGGTGCCGCTCACAGCCTACTTTAAATATTTGTTGACCTTAGCTAACACTCAACAGCCTATTCTACTGTTTCTGGATAGTGTCGATCAGCTGACAGGTGTACAGGGTAACAAATTATCGTGGTTGCCTACAAGATTACCACCAAACTGTAAGGTAAATGTGAATGCAGTCATTAAATAATATGAATATAATAAAAGAAAATAAATTACAAAAAAAAAAACAAATTAAAAAAGAAAAAACTTTTAAGAGAAAGTTTAAATTCCGATCGTGCCGATTCTGACGACGAAAAAAATTTTAAGAAAAGAATTCTTCGATTAACGTATACGTGTATATTTCAGATGATTTTATCATGCGCAGCGGAGGAATCAAATCCAGTGATTTCGAGAGATTATCAGTTGTTACGTAGGATGATAGACACCGAAGAAAGCTTTATCGAGGTAACTGCCTTGGGCGAGGATTTAGCTACGGACGTGATAAGGTGAAGAAATAATCATATATTGTTAGAATTGTTAGAAAAAGATTTGCTTTAAATTGATAAAAAAAATATTGTCTATTTTAAAATTTGTATGTTATTCACAATTCTTGTAGAATGTGGATGAAAACAGCCAGAAGGGATTTAAATAACTATCAATGGCGTTTGGTGGCGAACGCTATATCGAAATGTTCCCTACCGATTTTTGTGAAGCTTGTATTCGCAGAGATTTGTCGATGGCGTAGCTACACAAAACCGGCGGACACGCACTTAGCTAGCACAGTGATGGATAGTATAATGATGCTGTTCGAGAGGATTGAGAAGCAGCATGGCAAAATTTTGGTCTTCCACGCTTTGGCTTATATCACGGCTGCCAAGTCCGGCTTGTCGGAATCTGAACTCGAGGATCTGATTTCCTTGGACGATAAGGTTCTCGACGATGTTTACCAGTACCATTTGCCACCGGTAAGACGCATCCCACCTCTGCTGTGGACCAGAATACGGAACGATCTGCCCAATTATCTGAGTGAAAGAGAAGCGGACGGTGTGAGTGTGTTAAACTGGTACCATAGACAATTCAGGGACACGGCCAAAGAGCGATACTTTAAGAATATGAACATGGCAATGTATTTTCACTCGATGATTGCGGACTATTATCTGGGAATTTGGGGAGGCGGCAAACCAAAGCCTTTCAAATACACCGAGATACAGAGACATCGGTAAATAGTTATACATTATTACGATAAGTAATATCTTGAATTTCAGTGAATTATGACAAAAGTAGAAAAATAATAATTCTCACAAACTCATATACAAAGATTTAGCTTTTTATTTTTAAGATAATAAAATTAATGATTTATTTAATCTGAAAAAAATGTCATATTAAAAAATTGAATCCAAAGGGAAAAGTTGATTTTACTAACTATTAAAGAAATATTGTATAAAGCGATAAACTTTACATATTACAATTTATATAGATTCAATTTAACAGACAAGGAAGGTGTGGCAGATAGAAAAGTGCCGGAGCAACCATTAGCGTTTTATTCAAAGGAGGGAACTATCTCAAGATATAATTTACGAAAGGTACTACGAAAAATGCTATACAATAAAGATGATTGCTAAAGATATTTATTTTTTGTTTCACGACTAAAGTTTGGTGAATTACCATTTCACTTGGTAAGAGCAAGGCGCTTTAAGGATCTCTTCGAAAATGTTTTATTCAATTATGAGTGGCTGCACGCTAAGCTAAGCTCTTGTCCCTTGCAAGCTGTGCTTTCTGACTTCGAAGACGCGTGTAACTTTGTTGATAATCAAAGTTTGGTCAGGTAAGGCCAGAGAAATATCTTTTCGGACAACACAAAAGTTGTAATGATCTCTTAATTTGTTAGATATTCTAACTTTTGCATGTCTCGATTTAGATATTTTAATTCTTTCACAAATATTTATAGATAATTTATGGACACTATTATTTGATATTCTTAATAAATCAGAATATCTTTCCAGAGAACTTATGTTAGTTGCTGATGCTTTGAGATTAGGCGGTGCAATCTTGGGAAATCATTCTGACATGCTTGCGCCACAATTGATCGGTCGATTGTTGCCGGAGATCGGTGCAAATGTTAATGTGAGAATGTTGCTTCGAGCGTGTGATCATGACGGTGTTAAGAATTGCGCTCTGCTTCCTCTTTATCATTGTCTGCACACACCTGGTGGACCATTAAAAGTAATCTATACATTCATTTATATAGCAAATTATTTGATACTTTTAATCAGAAAACTCGATGCTGCTTTCTTCAAAATTCTAAATTGTAAAAATTATATACAACATATAAAAAAGTCTTTTGTCTTCGTGGAACTGTAATTTATTTGTTAGAGGAATATCTTTAAAACATGACATCATTTTCTAGTATTCGTTGGAAGGTCATCAGTTTGCGGTATTTGGATTTTGCTTAACGTCGGATTATCGGTATATTGTATCGATATCCAATAAATTTATCACCTGGGATCTGAGTACCAGTGACATGACTAGAGATGTTAATCCCGGCGTGGAGGGTATAATGCAACGATTAGTCTTAAGCCCCGACAACAGATACGCTGCGGCTTTTACGACCAATTATCAAGTAAATCAATAATCTGATTTTTGAGAAAACTGAAAAATAAAACTCCTCTCAACTTAAAGTTAAATGAATTGTATTTTCCATTTTTACATCTCAAACTTAATATTATAATTATAATATCTAATAATTATAATTATAATATCTTTTATTAACTCAGAGTTTCTCAATTCGACATTTTTTTGAGGAAAACTTCGAATTAATTCAAAATACAATTTCTAGTTAGCTATTTCATGACGCGTGATTTTCTATAGAGTGTCGTTTTGAACACCTTGACGAGCGAATTTGTCGTTATCGACAATCCTTTACCGAATGGGGACGCAGTGGCCGGCGTGCATTTAATGAATCAGTACGCCTTTATCTACGGGAAGCTAGGCTGGTGTAGATTCGACTTGCGAGGAAATCTGCTTGATACTCACAGCAACCCCGAGGATTCCAATAAATGGCCAATTTTATGTAAGAAGTAGATCATTATATTGAACATATATTATATTGAACATATACATATTTCCTACATTATTCTTATTTTTATGTTTCCTTATAGGTGTGGAGTATACAAATCTGGATCTCTACAGAATTATATTCTGGTCGGGGAGTCTCGACGACACACGTATGCTTTTGCATACTTACAGGAAGAAGACATCATTGGATCCGTTCCAGTTTCACAGGTGAGAAGACAGAACTGTTATTAAATTAAACAAGGACAAAGAATTTAATTATAATTTACAGAGATTTTAATTATAATTTATATTTGACTATAGTCCTTTCTAATTTAGAAGTCGTTTCTAATTTAGAACTGTTATTAACAGCGGTTGTGTTAGAAGAGCACAATAACAGAAGATTGTCATGGATTTTTTCAGTGCTTTGATCATGACGAAGGACAAGGATACTTTGTACGCATGTACGAACAAAGATGATTATAGAATTACGAAATATAAAAGCGATGAGACCTCATCTTATTGGGAAAAAGTTTTCGATATGCCGCGAGCGTACAATGACGACGTGGAGTATCTGTTACAGCTGAAGTTGGATAGAGAGGAAGAAATGCTCTTGGCGACGACCGGAAATGGATTCATCGTGTGGTTTCTGGAAAGTAAAAGCGACGCGCATGTTTTAATGTTGCCGAACGGAGTCAGGAATATCAATACACGAATGATGTGTTCGAACTCTGTTATGGTCAGCGGCACCAAGAATTATGCTGTTGCTGGTGTAAGGTGCGCGTCTGAGAACTATCATCATTTTTTATTTAGCTTGAAGTTTTATAGATGGCGAGAAAAAATAAAAACCTTATGAGATAATTCAATAATAAACATTATGCGCCGATTCAATCCGTTGATATCAAATCTAATAGATATCTAATCTAATAGATTTTATAGAACAAATACAGGTGAACAATTGAGGTACAAACTATATTGTTAATTACGGTTAAAAGAGAAAGGAATAAATAAATTGTATTTTAAAATGCAAAGAAATGACGAAAACTTATTCTGTATAACAAGAGTTTGACTTGAGACTATAAATAAATTCAAAATTAAAATTCTACAAATTAAAATGAAGGAATATAATATTGCATTTTGATAAAGAAGCAATTTTTTAGCAGGGAATATTGAATAAATTCCATGTATTATCGAATATTTTATAAATTATAAAAAAAGAACAAAGTTACATGAGTTTAAATTGTCTTTCTTAGGAAAAATCTGTACGTTTGGTCGCTCGAGACGTCTGATTTGGTAAAGATACTAGATGCGCACTTTGCAAGGATCATTCAATTGGAAGCGTTGACTGTCGGAAATTGGAATAGCGTTGTAACGTCGAGCATTGATAGAAGCGTCAAGGTGTGGAATATCAACAATATTTTCGAACAAGTTCATGTCATAGACAGACACGAACTACAGATAGACATGTTAAGGTAATCCTGTAAAGAAAGAAACAGAAGTAGAAATTGCGCGTGTAATTCACTTTGTATATTGTACAACAGTTTGGCCGAGGAAGGTAACTTGGCCGTTACAGTTACCAGAGATTGCGTGGGTGTTTGGGATTTATTAACGGGTAGACTAATATCGAAGCTGGCTGACAGTCCATTGGGAGCAATTGTTACACACGCTTGCATTACGCAGGACAGCAAGTAAGTTAATTTCATTCAATTTAATCTCATCAAATTGATTTAGTGAAATTGGATTTTTTTTATTGTGAAGTTTAATCGAAAAAAGCTTGATAGACTTAAAAGTAATTTTCATTTCAGGTATATTGTGTCGACGGAATCAGGCAATGTTCTCATTTGGAATAGAATTACGGAGCAAGTATTATTCAAGGAGGAGCAAAAGAACGTCAAGCAGTTAACATTGATAGAAAAGTCATCGAAGTTTATAGCCGTTTCGAGGCCCAATAATCTCACGGGAGTAGAAAACGTGCGAACTATGGCGATTCTCGTCGTGAGAAGTATTCCTGGTAAGAGAATTTTCGACAATTCACAACGCGAATATCTTGGAAGTTTTAATAAATACATATCTCATATTAGATGGTAAAACAATATTCTCTTTGGAGTATCCTGTAAGAAGTAATACCAGTACACCCTTCCGACAAGTGGTGATAACATCGGATGATGCTTTTCTGGCTGTACCAGCGGCTGACAAAGGCAGCAGGGATTGTGTTATAATTTATAGCGCGAAAACAGGAGTACTGATCAGCAAAATACCTATAAAGTTGCCCGGATTTAAGGTAACGAGCTTGCTTATAGGCAAATCAATTATTATATCATAGCGGAATAATTTTAAATGATTCAAATGAAGATAAATATTTGGCAAATGTTTGATTTGTTATAAATTTAAGCTACAGTAAAATAAAGTATAATGTTGCTACAAAAATTTATATTAATAGGATATTGTGTGTATTACACCGATGCCTAACAAACCCCAATGGATAGGTATCATTGGTTCCGATAAAGGTACAATTCTTGATATTAACAAGAAAAAGATTATACGTACGATTCCAAAATGGAGCGGAAACATCAGCAAGGATGGCAAATACACTTTGTACGCGCCTAGCAGGTGATGAAACATTATTCAAACATTTTTAATTATGTATTCTATTACAAAAAAAAAACAACTCAATATATGTATTTTAGAGGTGGTCTCGAACTCATAGAATTAAAGAAGGGTACAAGCGTAAAAACCTATATACCAAAGGTAGCTGAAGGAGTGTTTACTGTTATATCAATGTTTAATCGTACAGACGAATATGTGTTGTATTATCATAGCGGTCGAAAAACAATTAGAGTTTTCAGGTAAATATACATTCAAGGATAGTGGGATTAATCTGTCAAATCATAAGAAGTTACTTCGAGATTTCGTTCAAATCTTATTTCTATATATTGACTGAGTACGTTTAGAATACATTATATGTATATACATTTCACAGATCTTCGGACTGTGAAATAATAGCAAATTACAGAGTACAAGCTGAATTAAGTGCAATCGATAGCACGCATGATGGTAAGAGCATTGTTTTGGGGACAGTCGATGGCTGCGTATCAGTATTGGCGATAGCTGACCCTCAGAAACCTGAGATGACGGAATATCTTGAAAACGTGCCATCTCGTGATGAAGAGGTGAGAAAGAAAATTTAATAAATATATACAAGTACTTGATGTTTTGGAGAAAGAAATAAAATCAAATTTGGTTACTAATAAATACATGCATTTGCTAATAAATACATTTAAACTTAGGCTTGTTCTTTTTAGCTGAACTACTTGCACAGTTTATTTCTTTTCTCTCTTTTTTTTTTATATTAGAAAGCTTTCCCGCATAAGACACAAATGTCCCAGTCTAACATTACATCCTCAATGGCTGTGTTCAGCAGAACGTTTATTTTGCAACTGTTGAAAGTTTTCTTTGCATTAATTGGATTATGCTTACAGTAAAGTCACAAGTTGTAAACCGTAAGAAATTGGCCAAGTACAATTAAGTGTAAGAAGAATAATCAACTGATTAGTTAATTTCTTACGACTTATGATTCTATTGTAGAACAAACCTTATACTTTTTTTAGATCTAAAGAAATGATTCTATCTCAGCAAACAATTGTCTATTCGCGTTGCTTGCACTTTTTGCACTAAGCATCTTCGCTTTCTTTCTCTTCGACGCACGAATATATATTTATCTCATTTTAAGTGCAAAAATTTTTGGAGATTTCAAGCAAACATAGACAGATCTAATCATAAAACGGTTGCAAAATTGTTGTGTTCTGCTGAATGCCATTGTGCTAGTATTAAACAAAAATGAAATCACCATAAGCCTGTTCTTTTTCCATATCTCAAAACTGAACTTCTTGCACGATTCATTTTTCTCTTCAATATGAAAAAAATACTTAAGACATTTATCTAAAAGGAAAAACTTTCTCAAAAATAAAAAAAAACAAGCATTCTCTTGTTATTTAATAAAATATTTTTTTATTTGCAACATGATAAATCGAAATGACACTTTGAATTGTTGTCAGTGTATATTAAAGAGAAATAAGTTCACGTTCATTCTAATAAAATGCCTTTTAACGCTCTTGTCAACAAAGTTGGCGTATAAACTTACTAGCAGTATACAATCTCCTATTTCATGTATTTTACAATAAAGTAAAATTAAAATTGTGCATTAAAAATAAACTCTATATTAAAATTTTCGTCGAAGCGCGCCGAGACGTGTTTACATGCGCGCACAAGTTAGGTTAGGTTAGGGTTAGGTTAGGTTTATTATCACAGCAAAAGAATGTGGGTCTGAAGATTGTAGTTAGTAAATACAATCGAGATAAACGTCGAGACTTACGCGGTGTTGCCGATGATCCCCCAGATACTCGCATTTAATGCAATTGTCGCCGATATATCGTCGCACGGGGTAATCGTGGACCTCGCCGAGACGATGCCGTCGGTCTTTCGGCTTCGCAACAATTTCAACCTCACTTTTCACGTCCTTCGTGCAACCTACGAGAAATCGTAACTATATCACATCGTTTTATCACGTAGATCCTCGATCCCTTGGCGTACTCGAGCACGTGCAGCACGTGTTGCTATCCTATCGGTGTAAAGTCACGCATCGCCGTCGAATAGAATTCCTCTTCTTTCTCATTAACGTGAAGATTTGTTCTTTCTGATGATGACGATTTGTTGATAGGAGAACAATTAATGGATCATTTCCACTAATAAGCAAACACGAGCCTCACCGCTATCGCGTGCTCACGATATTATCCACACCTCTCGATCCCCTCATGCTCGTGGCGCTCGTGCAGGATCCAGCGAAAGTGGCGCCTGCGTGGA
>Ga0157364_1000047_pt1:0-42500 | contig 43678 bp, 20 predicted proteins | sample AttsexASBM2_FD_111476 | JGI IMG/M metagenome (GOLD analysis project Ga0157364, IMG submission 111476) | Fungus gardens microbial communities from leaf cutter ant in Ribeirão Preto, State of São Paulo, Brazil - Atta sexdens ASBM2 | ecosystem: Host-associated > Fungi > Mycelium >...
AAAGTTGACTTTGAGAAAGAAGGTGCTTGTTGTCGCTTTATTAGTAAGTAAGCTTGTTTTTATATCTCCTCAATATCAATAAAGGCGAAAGGCTGCTTTACTAATAAGATAGAAAGGGCTTTTTCATCAGGGTGCGCAGGTTTGGAACCCTATACAAAGGGCCTTTCCTTTCAAATGACAACTGCCTCTTCCTGCCGCGAGGGCCTTGTACAAAACCAAACCGCCCCCCGCCCGATCAAGTACCAGTTGCTTCGCTGGTAGGCCCACTTAGGTTAGGGGGCATTGTCCCTCAGTTCTTACCAACCTCCGGTGTGTAATCGACATGTTGCTAGCTTCAACTCGGTCGAATAAGAATCATTGATTCCCTCTGCTGTCCATTTCTTATTCATTCAGGGCGCTCGGCCGGTGCTCCTTTCTCAAACCAGAACCACTCTGAACGTTAGGGAAGATAAGGGAAGACCACCTGAGCGAACCGACCGAGGGGACTTGACTTATCCGAACCGAACGATAGCGGCTTAAAGCTAAGCCTATCACGAGCAGCGTCGCTGCTTGATCGGCGGGGAGGAGCATCTCAAAGTATGGGGCAAAGGATCAAGCGCTTTGACTTTGCTTTGTCCCCAGGGATCCACCACAGGTTGGGTTTGAGAGCCGTGTGATGGGTGACTATCCAGCACGGTTCGGAGAGCACTTTTAGTCTGCGCTGGTGAATGGAAGCCCCCTATCAAGCAAGAAAGAAGCGGCTCTTCCCACGGCGGAGTCACCATTGACTCTATTTATTATTATGGTAAATCAGTGTATAAAGATGTCAATCTGAGATCTTATTTCGGTTCGATACGTCCACCTACGAGACTCACCTTTGGCTTTCGTCTCGGTAGGTGTATTATTCTACATTTTCCCAAAAGAACATTCATTCATTTCTTTCTTCCCCGTCGACCACGACGACGGAAACGACGCAAAAAATCCAGACCCGGAAAGGAGAAGGGCCGGTGGGCAGGGAAAAGAGTCGAGTCGATCAGGCTCGACGACCGGGAGAAGCAAAACGAAATCAGGATTTGGCCGAAAAAGAAGCAAGGCTATGGATACCATGACCGATCACCATCGATAAAGAAGAATCCTTCTAAATCACTTCGGGTCAGCGGGGCCTTCAAGCATCCGAAATACGCCGAGGTTGGAAATGACATAGCGCTCCTGATAGAAAATGACGACTCCTTCAGAAAAACAAAGTTATTCAAGTTCTTTTTCCCAAAGAAGTCCCGCTCCGACGGCCCGACGAGTCATCTACTTAAAAGGACCCTCCCCGCAGTGCGCCCCTCCTTGAATTATTCGGTCATGCAATACTTATTGAATACAAAGAACCAAATGCATTTCGACCCCGTCGTAGTTCTCAATCATTTCGTGGCACCGGGCGTGACTGAACCATCTACGATGGGGGGAGCTAATGCACAGGAAAGAAGCTTAGATAAGAGAATACGTTCTCGCATCGCTTTTTTTGTAGAAAGCTCGACTAGCGAGAAAAAGTGTTTGGCCGAATTGACCCACTTCATTCGCCAAGCGAATGATCTTCGCTTCGCGGGAACAACAAAAACCACCATCTCGCTCTTTCCTTTCTTCGGTGCTACCTTTTTCTTTCCAAGGGATGGGGTTGGGGTATATAATAACCTTTTTTTTGAGGATGCCCGGGAACAACTCCTAGGTCAATTAAGGATAAAATGTTGGAACCTCCTGGGTAAGGATAAGGTAATGGAATTGATAGATAAATTCATAGACCTAGGTGGGATAGGAGAATTGATAAAGGGAATAGAGATGATGATAGAGATCATACTGAGAAAGAGAATAATTCCGTACGGGTACAACTCTTATTTGAACGAAGTGAAAAAAATGCGATCTTTGTTGTCTAATAGAACAAACACTAATACCTTAATTGAGTCGGTCAAGATAAAATCTGTTTATCAAAGTGCTTCTCCGATTGCTCAAGACATCTCTTTTCAACCGAGAAAGAAAACAAGATCATTTCGTTCCATTTTTAGTAAAATAGTGAAGGATATTCCATTAGTAATGAAAAAAGGGGTGGAGGGGATCCGTATATGTTGTTCAGGTCGATTAAAAGGTGCAGAAATAGCTAGAACTGAATGCGGAAAGTATGGAAAAACATCTCGTAATGTATTTAACCAGAAAATAGATTATGCTCCTGCGGAAGTATCTACTCGTTACGGAATCTTAGGTGTCAAAGTGTGGATTTCATATAGTAAAAAAAAAAGGGACGTGCTATATCCGAAACGTACGAAATTTAGTAAATATCGTAAAGGCAGATGTAGTAGGGGTTGCAAACCGGACGGTACACAACTTGGTTTTGGAAGATATGGCACTAAAAGTTGTAGAGCTGGTCGTCTTTCATATCGAGCCATTGAAGCGGCGCGTCGGGCTATAATCGGACAATTCCATCGTGCTATGAGCGGACAATTTCGAAGAAATGGTAAGATATGGGTAAGAGTTCTCGCAGATCTCCCTATTACCGGGAAGCCTACAGAAGTAAGAATGGGAAGAGGAAAAGGAAATCCTACGGGTTGGATTGCTCGTGTGTCCACGGGACAAATTCTATTTGAAATGGATGGTGTGAGTTTGTCAAATGCTCGACAAGCCGCTACATTAGCGGCGCATAAACCATGTTCGTCAACCAAGTTTGTTCAGTGGTCGTAACGTAATTGGTTAGTGGGGAAAAACGGGCCGGGATTCAAAAGAATTGGGCGAAGTGTTTGTTCCTGAACGACGGAAGTGGAAAGACACTAAGGGAGAGGGATATACTCCTTGATTTTTGTAATCGCCGAAATTGTACGACGAACCTTCTTGTTCCGGGCGTACGACCCTGATACGTTACGGTTTAATTCTGCCGGCCCGGTTTAGAAAGTGAAAGTAGTAAGAATAAATAAGAAAGAGAAGAGCTAAGATTCAGGAAAGGAAGCTTTATGGGAGAAAGGAGGAAAAGTATGTTCTGGGGGGTGGGGCTATGTATGTAGAAAGGGATCAGTCTCTATCTATCCGGATACTCACGTAGGCTACCAAGTAAGTAAATTCAGGTAGTGTCTAAATAACAATGAAGCAAGAGCAAGCCAACAAGCTCAAACATGAACAGTTAGTTGGCGAGCTAGTTGCATCTCTTGTGAGTCGACCCGCGTACGGGCAGGCAGCGGAGGTAAGATCGACGCAAGGGCCACATACGTACATCAACCGCATGTGTATGGTGCTGTTAGCAGGTGGGGGCAGCATTGTTGTTCCTAGTCTCTGTTAGCAGCAAGCCTACTGAGTTCCCGGGGTCGGGCTGAGGCAGTCCACGGGGCCTGCATGGCGCAGCAGCCTAACCCCCACCCCAGGGGGGAACTCTTAGGAGCCGGTCACTGAGGTTGGTAAACTCAGGGTGCCTACCGTACTTGTTCCTCTATCCATCCCCTCTCTCTGTAGGACTGAGGACGGAATTCTGTCTTTCGGGAGGAGGGGAGCACCTGACATTCATTTACCAGGGGGGCAGGCCAACCAACGAAGAGCTGGCTTACGGAGCTTACTCATCAAGGGGCGAAGGGGGGTTCATGCATCGGCATCACGTAGGATTTCCTTCAATAAGAAAGGATTGCCGCTGTGAGTGATCATGCACGATAGAGAATGATGGATCGGCGGACCGATTGATTGACCGAGATGTGATGCTCACTAATCGACCATGCAAAAATCTCCAAGCTCCTTTACTATACAAGGGCGTTAAGCACCTGAAAGCTTTCTGTTCAAGGTCCCCTCGCTGTCTACTTCTCGAGTCCTGCGAGTCTACTAATGGGAACTGTCGTACAGTCGTATCTTCTCTTAAGAAAGATCGTAGATGAACTAACCTAACCTAAACCTAAGTAGTAGATAAAACAAAGCGTACTGAAGACTTACTTAAGTGAAGCTCCGAAACCTATTCAGCAGTTGATAAAACCAATTCATTCCAAGGCAAACAAACAGGTATTTCCTTTTGTCGTTCAGTCCTTCTCTCCTTCCATCCCATGTAGGCCTATTCATGCTTTCTTACTATCCATCTTGATAAAATAGAATAAAGGGAAATGAAGACTAGGCAAAATACCTAAAATATCAAAAATCGAAAAGATCAAACAACTATATTATTGGGAAGTAGTACACCATAGTTCTAATCTTAGGATTACATATCGCTCATCGGCTCAGAGCTCCCAACTACGAAGCTCTTTTCTCGAGCGAGTCAACAATTCGTGGATCCATGGTTTGGATGAAGCTATGTACCCGGGTAGAGATGATTTGTCTCAAAGATGTTCCGCTCATCCAAGAATCTAATTGATCGGTAATTCGACCGACGACTCTAAGGGCATTAGCGCGGGCCTTCCATCTTACCGTGGCTATCTAGTCATTGACCCATTTGCTTGCGAAGCATATCATCGCTTCGTGCTATTCCCTTATGCATTGATGATTACTGATTCAAATTGCTGCAATAAGCCGCCTCTCCGCTACGAGGTTCGCGAGTACCTTTGTTACCGCGCCCGAGCTAGCACTAGTTCGTACCTCGTTCTACTATTAGATAGTTTGAATAGGCGTCTTATTAAGCGGTCTTTTTCTTTGACGTTATATGATCAGCCGCCGATGAACGCATGTGCAAAGTGAAGTTCATCTGCCATGCCCCCGGCCCCGGCATAGGAATGAATGACCACGGTGGTAGTGCATTCTGGCGTAATAGGAAGGCTTGTGATTCGGCGAGAGTTCTTGATGAGGGCTGATCCATTATATAATAATAATAGAACGAAGTGAACAAGTTGCCGGAATTTGAACAGTGAGTTCCCGGGTGATATAAGGATTAGAACCTAGACGACCGATGCCCCGAGCCCATGGTTTGTCTTTTTTCCGACATGCCAAAAAAATGACTCGGAGGCCTTGTCTTTCTTAGAAAATCCGAGAGCACCCTATCCTCTCCTCGCTGAGCGACCCGGCATTTTCGTTCAAATATAGGTCGGCCGGCTTGGTTGCTATTAGTAAATAGCGGGTGGCTACAGGCTCAGGTTGCTAGTTGGGTCAGTATTGCATTGAAACATGGTAGCTGCTTCTTCACTCTTCAAGTAGCTTCAGCTTTTGTTCAAGTCAGGAATAGCGATCTGGCTTAGCTCATTCACTCCTAAACGAGCCTTAGGGAAGATTCCTAGCTACTTAGACTTGTAAGACAAGAGCGACTATCAGGACTAGAAGAAGAACTAGTATCTGTCCAGCGCGCAGGAAAGAGAAGACAGAAGACAAAGTCTATAATATAAATAGAATAAGGGGTTAAGTTACATATGTAAACATCAACTAGACTTCGGTGGTTAACAACCACCTACTTCTTTGAAACATCAAATCCGGCGTAGTATGAGTTCTACGTTAGTAAACGAAGAATTGGGTGATAAAAAATCCTATGTCCAAAAGTAGAGCACCATTATCTGATCAGGCTAAAGAAAGACTTCAGGCCCAAAAGCTTAGATATGAGGAAAGGTTGAAACGACAAGAAGAGTGCTTAGTGAGGAGACAGCACCGGAGGGAGGAATTTCTCGCGAATAAGGAAGGACGTCGACTCCGAAAGGAAGCTCGCGAAAGGGAAAGAGAGGAAAAGCGGGCTTTACGTCAACAATTCTTAGAAGAGAGGGAGAGGCTAGCAGCCGCTGATCGACTCAATAAAAAAGATTTCCTAGAGAGGCGCAATCAGTATAGTAAGTATTGGAGGCTATTTGAACAACTAGATTCATTTGGTAACTACTTACCTGACTATATCCCCTCGCCAACTCCCAGCTCTCCGGAAACTGCCCCTCTACCTAGGCCTCCCGCCCTCAACACTGAGAACCCTTCCTTGTCATCTCCGAGCACTGAACCTTCTGGACTCTCCTAAAATGCGGAAACCTCCTCTTATCCCTCTTCGGATACTTTGGACTCTTAATTTCTTCCAAGTCACGTTCCTACGGACCCTGCTTTAGAACGGTATTTTCGGAACCTCGAAGAGAATTTCAAGACATATGGTAGTAAGAAAACAGAAGCTGGAAAATGAAACTACTCACGATGAGTAAAGTAAAACCAATGCTGCTATAAAACCTAGTACTCAGAGCCAACTCGATGCAGCTATACAGACCAAATAACCCTCGGCAGGCACCCTCACAAAGGACTGCCTGCCTACTTCTCTACTCGCTTCATATTACCTAATTCTGGAGGAATACATGACGAAGTCAACTACCCCTCACTACTTTATATACGACATTAAATAGTGGTACTCTCAGAAGAGAAAGAGGTAACCATTTGAAAAAAGAAAGCATACATTCCTCAACTACTGATCTATCTGTTTATGAGTGGAATCGATTGGATGCCCGTTTACGATGCTTATATCGAAAGTTTTGACCAGGGCAATGGCATTCTTTCAAAAGCATAGCTAAAAGCCCTTTCTCCTGGAGAAAGGAAAGAGAAACCACTATATGTAGGTTACACGAGAACTTGTTGTATACCATACTTGTGTCACCTCACAAACTCCCTTTCAGGGTCAATACCAAGAGAATAAGAAGAGTAGGAATGATAGGTCAGTGCCCAGTTCTTCCATTCCCAAGTCAGCTAATGAAGGTTCGGCTCGCCTGTCTTTGAGAAGGGCTCTTCCTAAGTAGGAAATTTATACTAACAGGCATCCATCTTTTGATCCGGGTGCAAAACAATTCCATCTTTCTTTAGTAGATACGGGGATGGCTTCCTTGTTGGAGTACGTAGTGGTTCGGATAAGGACACGGTAGCTCGCTTTAATGACTTCTTTTCCAGCGCCCTAGCCAAGCTGAAAGTCGAACGGACTCAATCGGAGCTACTGAGGGGAGCAAGAGCACCTATGCTATCGCCGGGCATTCTTCTTTGTGGTATCTATCATTCGACAGAAGAGAAATGATAATCTTAATCTTTTTCTATACTTTAATACAACCTTTTCCACTGAAGCTCAACGCGCGCGCTTTTGATCGCTCTGCTGAACAATCGGACCAGGACGGGGCACCAACCACGTTCCCCAGCTCTCGAGGCAAGGTAAACCTTAACCGTCGCGCAAACTCATCGGACTTCCAAGTAAGTTCAGGCTCACTTTTCACACCAGGAAACTTACTTTCAACACGCGAAAGACGAAAGACAAGATTCGTCGAATCGAGGATATCAACACCCTTACCCTTACGAGAGGCAAGACCAGCTCTAGATGGGGAAAGGTTTTTTTGAAAGGCCAGTAACAATGCGATATTCCATAGATAAGCAAGAAACTGAAGCTTCTCTTCTTATTTATGATGTACCGGCTTGAATTAAAGGAACGGCTTTCTTTCCGCCGAAAGAAACTAGAGAGAGAAGTGGAGTTCTTTAGACTTTAGAGCTAGCCGGCAGTAATAAACACTTTAGAGTTGGGTATAAACAAGGGATTGGTCTTTGGCTACTGAAGACTGCAGGTATCCTGTCCCCGCTTCAACACGACTTTGAAGGCTCCCGGGAGCTCGTCCTCTCGTCCTTTTCAAAGTCGAGTCGTGTAATCAGTACAGTTCTGTAAACAACTCACCTGCCTGGCTAGTTTCGACCCGGAAACCTCCTTCCTTTATTTGAAGGAAGCACGGATTCGCCGGTAGGTATCTACGGAGCCCCGGATACCGCTTCGCTAGGGTTAGGGAACTTTACTTTGCGTTTCGTCTCCTGAATTCCTAACGGAACTAAGTGAGAGCTCCTTCGGCTCCTTTTCTATCTATCCTTAGAAGTAGGGCGAGCGAAGGACGAAAACAAGTTGTAGGAGACGACGCCCTTTCGTTGTCGAGCTCGGCTATTAGTGACTTTGGACTTTTAGAACCGAAAAACGAAGGCATAAACCCGGTAGCAGCGAGTGTAGTCTACGAAGCACGCTTAAGGGTTCCGTAGAACTACATTCGCTGTGTACTTTACTTCGCGAGCCCCTAACGTTGTCGTCTGTTTTTAGCTTGACGAGTGACTTTAGTTTCCGAAAAACGCATAAACCCCGGGATTTTCGTAAAAGAGGGACGAGTGGTAGGAGCCGACAAATAGTAGTGCCGGTTCAGTGAAGTCAAGTCTTTATGTCTATAGGGGCTCCCTGACGATCCCGAACCTTCCAAAAGTGATAGGTATGTGTTGTTTCTTGGCATTCTCTTTCTTTATTATGCCAACCTAAAAAGAGATAGGGATACGGAGCTTGACTTGAAAACAAACAACTGGCACTGCCCCCCTATCACAACAAGGCAGATAGGGCACTTTTTGCCTTCCTTAAGTCCAGGATACGAAAACTATTCCTACCCACTAAAAAGAGCGATTGAGAGTGGATTTCAGGTTCGATAGTGTCGAGAAGGTATTAGCTACCGGTGCCCTATTAGTTAAGCTTTTTCGTAAAAGCACCATTGGTCTTCCGTTCCTCTCCTTTCAGTCGAGCGTCTTTAAACCGAGGGTTAGGGTCAAGGGCCTCTTGAACCTCGAACAAAAAATCGATCTCGCCGACTAGAATCGAAAAAGTAAACTGAACTTGACTTAAGACGAAGGAACCGAGTGCCGAAAAAACCGCTTTCTTAAGGCTTCAAACTACTAGTCATTAAGACTACTATGAAAGAAAAGTAAGGAAGTCTTTTTCTTGACTTGGCCTGCGTGCATTATACCTACCCCTTTTTTAATTTAAGAACTTGATTTCAATCTCAACAAAGAAATGAAAGCATAACTCTTTGCTTGTTGTCCTCTTACTCTTTTAGCCTGCCTTGTGGAGGTCTCTCGGATGTCTACGGCAGATCCGATCAGTCTCGTGATGAAGAGAAGTCTTTTCCGATCTTCCACTAAGAAAGGTATCGTCACGACAACTCAATTTGTCCGGTAAACTACTCGGGGCTCCCCATGGTTTAGTAAAAGGGAGGGAAGATTTTTTCTTCATCCGGGGGTTCATTTCATTCATTATGAACTAAAAAGTGTAAGGCTGATTAGTGAGGGCTTAAAAACTTCATAGAATTCATGATCGGCCATTCCATTTGTGCTTTCAGCAAGTAGGCGACGCGAATCTATGCTTTCCATTTTCAATCGGATACCAATTGCTTGGATGCGTTTGAAAGCCTCAAGATGACTTGCAGAAAAAAAGTTTTCTAGGTTTGTCTTGTGTCTCCGTAACAAATGGTCCATTTATTGATGGGCGAACGACGGGGATTGAACCCGCGCGTGGTGGATTCACAATCCACTGCCTTGATCCACTTGGCTACATCCGCCCCTACCCCCGCACAGGTTTAAGTCTCTATCTACAATCAGATCCTTTCTCCCCTATTACCGCTATCAAAGAGAAGCTTTTTCCTATACTATAGTATAAAGTCTATTGTTGTGTTTCGGAATTAGGGGAAACAAAGCTTCCACTCTTTTTTTTAGAGCCTGGCAAAGCTTCAAACAAAGAGGTTGGGCTGTTCACTTCATTGATTTGACTTCACTTTACTTAAGATTAAAGAAAGGGTCCGGGCGGACAGTGAAGGCTCATTTAGTAGACAGCGAGCGAGCAGCAAGCTACGGCTTTGACGAGCAGCAAGCACCTACTCCTATCAAAATGAAAAGCAGCAAGCGGAGCTTGAAGAAGCGAGCCTCCATCAGAGAAAGCCATTGCGCGCTAGCCTCTTGTATAGGGTTCCAAACCTGCGCACCCCTAAACTACAAGCTTTGTTTGAAGCTCCTACTTAATTTATGGGATATTTAAAGAAGCCCCTTTCTACAAACCTTTCCATAATATAAGGGAAGCTCTTCGAGCTTTCTTCGCATGCTTGAGCGCATCCCCTTTCTATAAGGTAAGGTTGTCAAAAGGCTTTCCTTTAGTTCCTTTATGACTAAACTAATATAATAGGGGTAGGGGGGCGCTAACGAGCAATCAAACTAAAGCGCTAACGCGCCTTTACTTACTAAGATTATAATATAAAAGGCCCTTCTTTCTCAAAGTCTACTTTCTTTTTTCTTGCTTTAGTTTTCAATAAGGGGCGCGTTAGCGCCCTTCCTTCAGCTGGCTCCGCCCTATCTATTCATCTCTTTTTTCAAATAGATATTTAGGGATCTCTCTTGTTCATAGATCTTGAAACCGGATCAATATCCATTTATCAATAGATCTATCTATCGATAGAAAGATATAGATCTTTATCTGGATTTATCTCCATATCTAAATATGGAAGAACCAACACTTAAAGGGCGTAACCAACGGAAGGTTCTCACCCTGTCCCCGCCATTGTTCTCCGACGATGTCCCCTGGGCGAAAGGGGCCACCATTCTCTTTCTTTCTTCAATCGTTCCGATCAGGACATGGTTCGTTTCCTCCTCCTATCTACGCAATTCTCTGTCTTCGTTCGTGATCATGTTGGGCGAAAGGTAGTTGTAGAGGAGCGGCTGTGAAACGGCGATTCCCCCTTTCCATTGAAGTAGGGAGGGCCTCCTTCCCCACCATTCCGGCCTATTATTGATAGGTATTTTACCGATGCTGAAGGTAGCTTGCTTACCAAGCCACCCACTTGAGAAGCTAGTCGCCAGAAAGAAGCGACGAGGAAGCGAAGCTGTCTACGAAGCTTTGCTTCCCCCCCCCTGTAGTCGTAGTACTCGGCTCGTCGCTACTTTGATTCAAAAGGTAACCGACGGTTCCCGACTTTCTCCGGTTTCCGCAACCGTAACCATTTGTCATTCCGATTACTTCATCCATAAACCTTTTGAAATTATTTCATTCAACCGGTACGCTCTAAAAAAAAGTAAAGCATAAGCTTGCATTCTAAAGCTAACGCTTCCCGCCTCCTGAATTCCTACTGCCTCCTTCGGTGAGAAGTTCCCTTCCCTTTTCTAAAATGCCTGATTGGTCTGCTCAGCAAACGTACAAAGTGGAGCTGCCCGCTGTTTGGCTGACCCTCTTCTTCCCATTCGGGTTGGGTTGACCCAGAAGTACAGTAAGAAGGAATGGAACCACTGGGGAGTCGTCTGCAGTTCACACTTGGGCAAAGACGACTGACTTTGGAAGCGGAACACGAACCGATTTCCGCTATTCCGGGTTCTTTTTTTTCGTAGCGAAATCAAGGTTTATGCTAAAGTCAGCGAAGTTTCTATGGTGTTCTACCTTTGCGTAGTCTCGGTCCACAGTGGAAGGCTCCGCACCTGAGCCTCGTTAGACTCAGCGGAAGTGTAAGGTGTAAGTGAAGAGAATAGAAGAGATGAAGTCCATCCCTTAGCCTAGTCTATATCCACAGCTGACGCAACTCCGTACCGACGCCTTACTACTACTTAATTTAATTAATTAACGGCTAAGTGATTTCATAAGCGGAGCTTTCCTTAACCAGCTGACCTGACTTCGTAACCTCAACGTACTTTCTTTCTTACTGTAGCATAGGCCTTCGCCACTTCAAACGGGCGCTTCGCCCCTATTTTTATTTTTTTTTTTAATTAGAAAGAGCGGGGCCTTACTTATTCAGGGGGGATGAAAGAAAAATAAAGGGATCAGGGGGCTTTATGATCGGAGAAAGGGAAGGGGCGTGGTTGGTGTGTCACTGGGTCGGTGGGGGAACCCGTAGGAAGGGGGGGACGACCCGCCGAATTCACATCAGAAATCGCCAACATGAACACAAACGAAATCTTGAATTGCGTATAGAAACAAAACGAACCACTTCTATTCTCGGAGCTGAGGTATATGAAGAATGGGTTTTTGGTCCCTTTCGTCCAGTGGTTAGGACATCGTCTTTTCATGTCGAAGACACGGGTTCGATTCCCGTAAGGGATAGGTACTCATTCCCGGCCGCTTTCAGTCAGTGTTCATTGCTGAGTGATCGCTCGCTATCTGGCTGGAAAAGGTGGTCCGGAAGCTTCCTCTCTACCAGCAAGCAAGACGAGATCACCACTTCTCTCAGTAATGGACTTCCTTGAATTCTTCCTTAGTCTTAGATGTCCTTTCATAGATTCTCGAACCTCCGACAGACAGAATCTCCATGCATGCGTTCTTTCTCTCCTCCCCTCAGCCATACATCTCTTTTTTGCCCTTTTTTTGCTTTTGGCCGTTTTTGTTAGGCATTGAACCCCACCTTAGGTGCTGAGTGGTGTCCCCCCACCCCCCTAATACCTAATACATAGTTCCGTCTATGGAGCCTAAAGCTTCAACCATGGCAGTAAGCAGTAAGTTGGCCTAGTCTCTCGCCCAGCCTTCGCCTTCTTCAGTGGCCAAGTTGAAGCGTTCAACGGTTCTTCGGCCTACCACCTTTCTTTTTCAAGGTTGAGCTTTTTCAATTGAAGCTAATGCTATGTTGCCCTTCCCTTGTTCAAGAGAAAGCGAGGACTTTTTTAGCTACCGGCCCAAACAAAAGAGATTAGCCTCTTGATCGATCGATTGATTGGATCGAAGTACGAAGGGGTTGGTTGATTTACGTGTGAGATCAGCCCAAGACTAAGGCCGAGCAACTAGCTGCTGCAGGATTGGACGTCTATCTATCTCACCACGCTCCCCTACTCCTATAAAGGCCGGCGGAAGGAATGCTCTGCTCATTTTTCTTACGGCTCGTTACCGCAGCGCTCGTTCACCCCTTCGGCTTCTTCAATTCAAAAAGGTAGTGTCTTTTTCCTATTCTTATTGGTAAATAGCGTCTTGAAGCGAAGGCATTATTGAAGGAAAGAGATGGCGAGTCGGTCAATCTGTATCCTATTCTTCAGGTATAGTTTTCTTTGATCACAGATCGGCAGGTGATCCGTCCTTTATCCCCCTTTTGTCATAAGGCGTGGTCTGACTCTGAGAAAAACCATTCCTGTGTTTAGGTCCCTACTAAGCAGAATTCGTAAACTATGCAAAGGCTATTTTCTTTTTTTTATTTATTGCTATAGCAATAAAAGAAAAAAAGAAAATTCTCAACGCCCTTACGAGGTAGTGATGAGTTAAACTACTCGTGTTGGCATGGAAGTCAGCCCGGTAAACTGATTCCATTCTGCTACTAGGGTTCCAAACCTTCCCCTTAGCTCTATAAAGACCTTTCCTTATCAAGAGATGCTAAAGCTATTTATAGTAAGTATTTCTAAGTAGGAAGGAGGGCTTTGGGCAAAGAGCAACTCGAAAGTACTTGACTTCAGTCCCAGTACTGAAAGACGTGACTTCAGGAGTGGATTTCGGAAGGAAAGACTTCGTTTACTTCCTGCAAATGGCTTATGTAAGAACTAGTGGAAAGAAAGGAATTTGGAACAAAAAAGAAAAATAAGGCAGCATTGATAGACCGTTGAATGAGAATGCTTGAATGGGAATCGTCTTAGCAACTGGCTATAGCCATGAGTAAAAGCCGCCGGGAGAGGCTCGATGTAGATGTAATTGAGTCATGAGAGAGGGACGAGCAAGTGACAGATTGGGAAAAAAATAGGTAGGCCTTCTGAGCGGTCATTTAGGGGCCTTGTTAGCGACCCATCATTCTTCCCTAAGCTGTCAGAGTCCGATCGAAGCGAGCAAGAGATAAAGGAATCGTCGCTCATAGATGTGAATTGAGAAAGCAAGCCCGAATTTTTTTTAATTAGGCTCTATAGTCTGGTCCCTGCCCCTGGTAAGGTCTGATTGTTATCCGCAAGTCTTGTTTTGACCGCGGGAAGGTGAACTTTGCAAAAGTGCTTATTTGGTTGGGAAAGAGAGGACTTCTGACTCCAAGCCTACCCTACCCGAAAACAAGTTTCAGCTATTGATGTAGCCTCTTGTCGCTACCTACTAGAGAAATCCCTTCTATACCACTCAACAGAAGGAAAAAAAAATCCCATCAGAATCGACGACCTATACTTCAACTAAAGGCACAAGGAAATCAAGGGTTCAAGAGCACAAAACAGAGGAAATGCACATGAGTCTCCTTGAAGAACGAAGTCTAAGGTAAAGAAAGAAAGGTAGAGTGGGCTTCTAGTTGCTCTGCTTGGATTGGCATGGCTGTCCCCCTTTGCTGGTTGAGGCTCGGCCTTTTACTCCGCTTGCCTCTACTTTTCATGTCAAGCGTACAAGTGTAGTTTAGTGGGATTGACTTCTAAAGACAGGAATTCTTTTTCATCTCCTCGGGCAAGGCCCTGTATAAGTCGACGTCTTAACCTGACTTCCTGAGCTCAGTTGATTGTTGAAGCAGTAGCTCTGGATCGAGAGCTGGATGCTTACCTTATTATTATGAAAAGGGGAAAGGCTTTTTTTTATAGAGAGAGAGGTGAGTAAGGGGGGAGAATGGAAGACCAAAGAGCCCCAACTCATATCGTACCAAGCCCGACGATTTGTGATCTTGGGAGATGTCCTTTACAAAAGGTCCTTCAAGGGGTACTCGCCCTTCCTTACTTAATAGGAAGAAGGAGCGCACATTGTTAAACAAGCTCATTCAAGTGCGTGCGGAGGACACGTCAACAGCCAAATGCTTGCCAAGAAAATCATGAGGCAAGGCCTCCCTATTAAAAGTAAGGGTGTCAAGAGATGTCAGAAATTTCCACTCCTTTGATGGAATTTTCTTTCAAAATGCTGCATTATGTAAAATGGCGGGTCCATCGTCTATTCCCAAGGTGAGACCCCGAATGAAAAAAAAAAAAGAAGTAGGTACTGGCGAATACTACTTAACAACTTCAACTTAGGAATTTGACTTACCTAAAATGTTCCACCCCTTATAAAATAAAACGAATATAAATATTGGACCATCTTCGGGAACATACCTTGTTTGAACCCTATTTTCGGGCGGTAGAAAACGAAACAACAATTCAAATTCCATTCATTCCTCGGAGGCCCTCCACAATATCTGTGGAAGGCGATGCTTCACTTTCAATTGAATTTAAATTTCAGAGCTCTGGCTGAGAAGACCACAAAAGGGAATATCAAATAAACAATACACAAGCAAGGCAGGAGTCTTGACAACGGGTAAGCCCAGAATGAGATTTCTTCGAGGATAGAGCCCAAACCCCGTTGTTTGGGGGAACGAAAGAAGCGGGGACTTGATGTGATGGAATGGGAGGGGAGGAGAGAGGGCCACAAAGACTACTAGAGCCCGGATAAGCTTTAGCAATCTTAAGTGGGGACACCACTGATGCGCGGATAGGGGCTTTTTAAATTGAAAAGTGGCCCCCAGCTTCGCCTGCCTTTCACAACTGTTTGAATATTTTTTAATCATAGGAAGCCCACCACAATTTCTGGATCTGGATACATTGTTTGGTGCCGAAGTCTTATTTAAGATTGGAGGGTTCCACAGCTGCTGCTCGGACTTTTTGAATCTTCTCCTTTTTCCTTTCTATCAAGGAAAGTTTCATTTTCCATGAAAGCATGGATTTTTATTTGTTTGATAGTAATCCCCGCCCGGATTCACATTCCCCAGGACGACTATAGTTTATAAAAATGTTGTTGACCCATGTTTATTTCTTTATGGGAGTAGGAGTCTTTGGGCATCGTTTTCACTTAACTAAAATAAATATAATAAATTTCCTTTCTGAGACTATATAATAAAGAAAGTTAGTATCTCCACTATACTAGGTGTATATGTGCTTGGAACCAAGCTGAAACTGAACTAACCGAGATTGAAGTAAACTCCGTGCTGGAAAACGGATTCGGCGAGTGCTATACTGAGTCTATCTAATGGAGGCCATGAAAACGGGCAATGCTTTTAGCCTAGCGGCCCTGTGTGTATTATTTAGCTCTAGGGGATCAAAGGTTTCCTGCGGGGCAAAAAGGTCTTTTGCTGTCTTATTGAGTGGCTCATCACAGTCGCATGGGCTGCTAACTTTAACTTGAACTTTCGGATGAGAACTGCAAACATGGTCGAAAAAAGTATCCACTACCTTAAAAAGCAGTTTCAGATCCGGTGCGAAAAGAGCTGCTGGCTTTGCGAGCAAAAGTTCCGGGGACAAAAACCACCAGACAGAAAATCCAATGATCGCGCAAATCAAAATCGCTAAAACAAAGCGCATCTCTTTTCAATATGAATAAATAATAGCTTATCAAAGAGTCTTTTATCCTTGAGGTTTCCCGGTTGATATCCGCAAGTCCTTGCTTTATATATGGCGAGCGCAGGAGGGGAAAAAAGGTATACGAGATCCAAGGAACAAAAGAATAAATAGCAGACCAGTCAAAAAAATGACATAAAAGCTTTTTTTTTTTGTTCCGTTCCGTAGGGCGCCCGGCGCACATAGCCTGCAATTGCGTTTGCTGTTCTTGCTGCAGTATCGGATTTCCAACCGACTTACAGCTATCAGATGTCCATCTTCTTTTCTTGTACTGTTTGTTGGTTGGATTGTATTCAAGACGATCCGATCACTCGTTTTCGAAAGGGCTTCTTACTTCTAAAAAGGGAGGATTGCCGGGTTTCAGCAGCGGAAACGGCAAGAGCAGAGAAGATCACACCGACACTCTTGACATGGTTTCTTTATCAATGAACTGGAGGCCATAGAATACTAAATTCATGCTTTCAGTAACTGAACCTGAAAGAGGGCATAGGCACTACTGGAAGCCTACCTGACCGCTCCGTGGGGTCAAACTATAGATAACTGCTCCTCTCGGTCTTCACCACTACGTCATCAGAGTATACCTCCATGATGCTGCCGATCAGATCATGGAAGATCGTGTTCATGGCGCGCTGATAAGTGGCTCCTGCGTTATTAAGCCCGAAAGGAATGACAATCCACCAAGCAACGGCACGTTGTGCGGTAGTAGTCAACGAACCGGGACATCTAAACGCGGTCTTAGGGACGTCCTACTCTGCAATGTATATCTGGTTATATCCTGAGTGTCCGTCCATGAAAGACAATATATCGTGCCGAGCGGCCCCGTCAACCAGAAGATCGGCTACGGGCATAGGATACTCATCCTTAGACGCGGCTAGATTGATCTTTCTGAAGTCGATGCATACCGCTACGTGGGCTTGCCGTTCTTCTTGATAACTGGAACAATGTAGGAAACCCATTCCGCATACCGGATCAGTCTGATGAATTTGGCTTTTATAAGCCTGATGATCTCCTCTTTAACCTTCTCGGTTAGCTCGGCTGTCATCCTTCTAGCAGGCTTTTTGAAAGGCCTGCACCCTGCCTTGATTGGCAATCGGTGCTCCACCAGCCTGCGGTCGAGGCCAGGCATATCGTCGTAGTCCCAAGCAAAGCAGTCTTTGTATTCTTGCAAAAGATTTATACAATTGCTTTGGCCATTTCGCTAGATAGGTTCTTACTTACATATGTGGGCCGAGGTTCTGCTTCTGCCTCTAGGTTGACTTCGATCACATCATCCTGAACTTTTGATCGTATGTCGTCCAGCTTTGCTAGTGCTGTCGGTCTAAGTCTTCTAATGTCAGCTCTCTGCTCTGGAAGGCCAATCAAGCAGAGATCCCAGCTAGTTCTTCGTATATTAGATAACCTCCTCGAATAGGACGAAGACTAAAGTCTCTCATAAGGTGACTAGCCATGCAATGAATGCTTAGCCCTTGTTATACGAACCATGTCGTATCTCATCTCATTCCCACCTGAGAGATTGAGGTTTCATCGGGATCGATCATGGGAAGGGGAGTTGTCGAAGCCCTCCGTTTCAAGTCGATTTCGATATGCAGTTCTTCCCCATTCATCCAGCCGGAACTCGTCCCCGCTGACTCCTCCATCAATCAGGGGTCAGTCAAGTGCTTGATGACAGGTAGAACCGGGAAAAATACTTTGCAGTAGCAGTACACAGGTTAGAACCCAGCTACCAGCTTACACCTCACCCGCTACGGTCACGGGGATGAGGCAGGGAAAAAACCCGGTTCACTTATAGGCGGGTACGGACCAGCAGCCCTTTACCCTTTCCCTCCGCAGATGACAAGAGCGCAGATACCAGCCAGCTACTACTACCTCCTTTGCATTCATAGGCAACGGACAAGAACAAGGCAGGTATGGAGAGAGAGAATGCAGCCTACCTCAGGATGCTTAGCCAGAACTTTCTTCACCCCCTATTTGAGTTAACCAATTCTACTCGCTACCGGTCTTGGGTCTTAGGTGTGCCCCGAGGTTATCTGACTTCGCTTTCCCACTCCTTTCTCTCTCTTATAGCAAGGCCTAAGATGAAGATCCTTTAGAAATGAAGAAGAAGCCCGCTTCAAGCCCTAACATTCCCATTCTTCCCCCCCCTCTCATTCATAAGGGTTAGCTCAACAATTGGAAGCATAATCTTTTTGATTCTTAAGATTGACTTGTGTGGAATTGAATTGGTGCCCAGAAATTGTAAAAAGGATTCCTCTTAAAGACTGATTGGTTCCATATGGACCTCATGTAAGAAAAATATAAAGGTTGACGAGGGACCAAAGGATCCGAAGTGAGTCAACATCCTACTACCCAAACAATCCCACCAGATTCACCTGACTCCCCTTCCTTTTCTCCAGAATGGATTTGCTATCTCTCTGAAACCTGACACTAAAAACGTAAAAAAAAAAGAACAATCCCAACTGACCCCCCTCTCTCTGACTTATCCTTCCAAACCCCCGAAACCACTTCTCTTGTCTTCCATATAACGATTTGTTGTCAGAAGTCTGTCGTGCTTATCCCACAAGAAAGGCCTCCCTATCCTGATTTGATCAATCCAGACGCTCACTGCATCGTTCCCCTATGGGCTAAAGCAAAGCGAAAGGGCATAAACAAATTGTTCAAACACCTACTTAGATTCTTATTGCCATGACAATGACACCATATGCACTTGCTACCATGATCTCCCTGACGAGAGGCCTCACCGGGTTTTCAGAGATGTCAGTAGTCCCAAGGACATTCGCTTCTTTTATTAAAAAAGGGTACGAATTCTTTGGGCTCCTTCAAAGCAAAGGAAAGGTTCTTTCTTCCAATCCCACAGGCTGAGGTGAGGAGTGAGGCGGAAGGAAGACTTGTTTCAAGCTTCTTCTTCATTCAATAAAGCATCATTAACTTATTGCATTGCAGACCAATCAGGCATTTTTTAAGAGGGAAGGGAAGAGGCTCCAAAATCGAGTAGGCATGTGGATGCGTCTATCCCCACGCTGTCCTCCAAGGAATGAACGAACAATTTCACTGAGCGAGCCAAGCCAGGTCATTCCATTCAATTGAAGGGGAAGATGAAGAAGGGTGGAGGTCGAGAGCTAGCTGATCGATCAGAGTTTTTGATCGCCTTTTGATGGATGGCGGAAACCCGGTTTCTGAATAAGCAAAACCATGGTACAAAACCCACGGCCCCTCCAGTGCTTGCTATTGTGCTTCTCTCCTTACTTTACTCTATCCTGATTCTAGCGAAAGTTCCTCGAGGATAGGAAAACTTCCCCTGAAGGAAGGCGGGAAGGTTAGCCTACGAAAGGTTTCGGAGACGCTGAGGCGACAATCCCATAAAGGAAGGGCAAATCAATTACGTAAGTAAAAAAAAGAAGCAAACTGACTGATGAACACCAACCGGTCTACCAGGAGCAAAGAGCTCACCTAACCTAGAGAATTCACTCCCTGGATGTAAGTCCAGTCAGTCAGTAGCGGTAGAATAGTCCGATTTCCTAGCGAAGGAAGCCCTCTCGGAAAGCCCCCTCCCAATGGCCCTAAGCGCTCAAACCAACCCTTTTGATGTCACTGAACGAAAGTATTAGGGCAGTAATCAGGAACACAACAAACCCAACAACAAAATCGGCTAGGCACGTGGCCAGGGAAGTCATTGTTACACTTAAACCAGTTGTTGACAGACATAATGAAACTAATCGAGCCTTGGTTAGTAATATTCATAAAGTGGCCTCGAATGCTGGCCAGAGGAATAGTTTAGAAGGGAATCGAATGACCCTAGACAGACGGGCTCCTCAACAAGATCCTGGTACTTCTAGAGTTAATGAAGCCCTCAACCAAAGGGATAATCCTTTGTTCCTGCCCTCTTGTCTTGAAAGTGCGCTTGAGCCCTTTCTTTCCCCGGCGCATTGGAATAGTGATCAAGGTCTTTTTTCGCACTAATTATGATAACTTTTCTCCAATCTTGCTAGTTGCCCAATTCGTTATCGAATGGAGCATGATCAGGAGTTGCTAGCCGGAACAGAATCAGAACTGTAGCTAAGCCGACCGGTCAAAGCATAGCAGTTTCTCGGTAATAAAGCTTGTTGCTAGATCCTCGCATCGGCTCTGCTAGTTGGCTTTGATATCAAGGCATAGCATTCTATGGACTCTTTCATCACGTCCAGAAAAGGTATGCCAACACCTTTTCTCCTTAGCCAAGTTTAGGATCCAGTTCTTACCTAGTTTGGTTCTGATCTCACGATTCTATTAGCTGAGATCGGGGTAATCATTCTCAATGCTTGGCCAGAGGGCCTGGTTTAGTTTAAAAAAGGGAAAAGCCCTTTCTTCTTTTTTTAAAGCGGGAGCGCACACTCTGGATCCTCTACCCATCGATCTCCTTCTGGGTCCGAGTAAGATCAACCGGGAGAAATTCTTTATGAATCTTTAGTGCGTAGGTAGTTGGTCATGCCGAGGAATTACCTGACTTACCCGGCTCCAGGCCATGAAGCTTTTCTGCTTGCTAAGGCTGGATCAATTACTTGATCAGGATCTCTAAAGTCGTCCAAAGCCGCAGTGGCTACTGCAAGAACTCAAATCTCAAATGACGTAAGAGAAGAAATAGAAGTGCGAGTGCTGAGTCTCTTTTACTGCGCTAGTCTTTCTAAATTCCTTCGCAAAGAAGCCTTTGGCCAGTTGTTCCCCATTACCCTTGGGACTGGAAGGTAAGTTCTTCCTTCAAAGGCAAGTAAGATTCAAGGAAATTAGAACGAGATTCTAGCTATCAAACCTCCGAAAGGGTTATAAGGTAAGAACCTAGATCTTTTCCCTTGTCCGTTAGGACCAGGAGCCGGAGTGCATTGATGTAGAGAAGATGGGATAGAAAAAGACTAGTCCAAGCCCGAATAAAGGTTTTAGCAGGACTAAGACAAATTTTCTTTCAGAGGTAGATCTTATAGCTGATAAAGCACTAAGAGTGTCCCAAGAAGGGAATCCGCCTTAACTTAAAAAAGGCTTTGAATCTCACAATTCTATTAGCTGAGATCTTAGCAGAGAAATAGAGAAAAGAAAAAGAAAGAGAAAGAGAAAGGGGAATAGCTAAACAATTAAGTGAATACTTTGATCCGTAACATTTAGCAACAAAAAAATCTTCCACGACTTCAAGGTGACATTGAACAGTTTGGTCTGAAGAGAAGAGAAGAAGACTATCATCTCGCGCTGTACTGCTTCCTGTGACTCATACACCATCAACCGACGGAGATCTTAGTCATTGCCGTATGTATGGTATGAAAGGCTCAACGCATTCGTTATATACGGAATAGAGCTAGGTCTTAATGCAATGCTAGGCTGGAGGCCAGGTAAAGCCCCTTTCTTAATTCTATTTTCTTTTGCTTTCAACACCATACCCGTTCTCAAAGAGAAAAGGGTAATTCAACCAACAAGGAAGCGAGTTTAAACTTCTTACAATAAAAATGAAGAGGCCAACTTCACTTCTGAAGTGGCAGGATAGGGAGGGAATCTTTAGTTTTTCCCAGGAGAAGCCTTAACCATTCAGCATAGTCATGTTTTTTGACGGAGCCTCAAATGCATTGGGACATGGTTTAGGAGGTGAAGAGGAGGTTCTGGGAGGATATGGATGATTCCAGTTATATGAGATAAAAAAGTGCTCTTAAAGACAGGACCCTACCCTATCTAATACTACTAAGAGGGTCAAGGGGTCAAGTGCAGCCTTTGGATAATAAGAAAAGGGAAAACTTTCAGTTGCACCCTTCACTCGAGAAAAGGCTGTAAAACAAGAGTAAACTGGTACCTAAAAGGTTCTTCTCGTTATCTTCTTATAGCTGAGATCTTTGTCTATCTCTTTCTCTAGCCCATACCTTCTTAAACCCGAACTAGCTTTCTCTGATGCTTAGCCGAAGCCGAGGCTAGGGTTGAAAGAGAGAAGAATGAAATCTTACCTCTAAATGCTTGGCCCTACGGCCAGGTAATACCCTTTGAATTCAGAGATTCTGGCTTTGAGGACTAAGAGCTGTCTTTATCAAATTTTCTTTCAGGGGTCTTTATTGAAGCTTATAAAGCACGTTTAGGGTAGCAAGAAGGGAATCCCCCTTTAAATAAAGGGAATGAATCGTTATCGTAAGTAGCTGCTATGCCGTTTTCTTGCTGATGATGATCTGGTGCTGTAGCCTATTAGACGACGTCTACGAAGTAGGATCAGAGTAAGCGAGCTCACTCGACTATAATAGAAAGTTGAGGCACAAGACTCAGACCCCAATAGTAATAGCATCGAAAGAACTACTGCTGGCAGGACTGAGCCAAGGGCACCATTTCCTACTATGCCAGACGTTGTGGCCGGTCTGCCCTCTCTGATCTCGAACTCTTTCTCAGAAAGAACGAAGAATCTTTGTCTTTTATGTCAGCTAATAGAAGTAGGTGTCTGCGAACAATAGGCCTCTTGCTAAAGTAAAGAAAAACAAAGATCTCTCTTTTAGGACGACTACTAACTAGTAGCTAGCCTACCCAAAGAGTTCTGTTGAAGTTAGGGTGCTGTGCTCTTTATATTTTGAAGAGAAAGTGCTTTTCTCTCTCCTCTCATACATTCTTAGATCCGGTTCACCACCTGCGGTGGGGCCACAAGCTGGTCAGCGCCTGGCAGAGTATCAAGAGAGATCCCCAGTAGTGCGACTTAGGTTATGGAAAAGGCAAGGTTTAGAAGCCTCCATTCCCGACGGGGAGACTCAAGGGAGACTAGTTCAGTGAATTCCCCGTTTTCAGGAATTATAGAATCGGAAGCATCTCGGGAGTCAATAGACTGTTTTCGACGTGAAGAAGACTCGGTTGTAGATCGCTAGGCCCCTTATTAAAAAGTACTTTCTATAGGAAATTACCAATTAAACTGCTCTCCTCACATAGTTTTAGACCTTCAAGGCCTTCATAAGCTTCTTTCTCTGAAAATAGAAGTCTTTGCCTTAGAGTCTCGATATGAGAAAGGAGAGGAAGAATCCGTTGCTCTTAGGCATCCCGTCGAATCCGCTCTGAAGGCGGGGAGCTTGACTGAGGTCTCCCTGGCTGACTGCAATGGTCAGCCTGTCACGACCGTTGTGGGTCAAATAGAGGAATTTAGGACTATTCCCTATTTCATATTTGTTTCTTATCCAGGACTGGACAAGACACCCGTATTTAGGTATCGGCCGTACCTACCCTGCATCTCTCGTATGGACGTAGTTGACGTACCTTCTTGACGTATTTTTAGGTTCTTTCTCTCTTCTAACTCAAATGGAAGCTGTCAAGATTAGAGCGTACTGCGATTCTTATCTATGTAATTTCTTTCTTGATTTTCGTTGATTGAATCGCCACGCTACTCTACTACGCTATGAAAAGCACCAACAGTGATAAGGCCTCCAAGTGCAGCGACAGGGTCGACATCTCTATATGTTGATAGATACCCGCGAGAGTCACTCGCTTCTTTAAGCCTGGAAGTGAAGGAACTATCTTCTCTTGAGCCAGGTATTTCTTGATTGAAGATGTCATTTGCTACGATTCCGAACCGCAGCGCACCTGTCCTCTTTCTTTAGCGAGAAGGAATTGAAGGTAGCACCTCCAGTATGATTCTGAGGTCTTCGAGGTCCTATCCGAAATAACCTTTTTAAAGGGGAAGGGCGCCCAGTGGTTGGAGGAATCTCCGGAACAGCTTCTGGGCTTAACCAACCCAGAGCAAATAGAAGATGTATTTACTTAACTCTTGTATCATTTACTTGTTTTTCCCAACCGGGTTGCCGTAAAGTAAAGTACAACACAACTAACTATGGGCTTTTCCCATCCCTCTCGATGTTCTGGACACTCAGTCCTTGCCAAGGCCTTTTGACACGGGATCAGCCAGAGTTCATATATGCGAAGAGCTAACAGGAGCCATTCAAGTTGGTAAGGAAAGAAAGGAGGTGATTAGAGAGATCACAAGCCTATTCCACTTACCGACGAAAGTCTTATAATAAAGGGATTGGTCTGGAATCTAAGAGGAGGGTCAGAGGGTAGTACACTGTCTGGCTTAAGAGTGCCTGAACAGGCATAGACTACTTGCATGTCGAGCGGACGCTGATTACAAAGATTTTGTAACTACAGTAGTAGGTTGGGGTCAAGTGGAGCAACTCTTTTTGTTCGATCTTTCGTGGTCGGGAGTGACTCTTTCTCATTCACTTATATTGGTAAAACTTTAATCCATCATCCAGGATGGCTATATATTTTTTTTTCTCTGTATGAATCCTTTCTGTCTTTACCAATGTTATTCCTGGATGGGACGGATTTTTCGAGAAAAGGAAAAGGAGTTCCTGTTTCCTTTGTTCCGCCGACTACATTGATTGGATACCGCTGGGCCTGCCTACGCAGAAAGTATACCGATTATCCCATAAAGCCATTGAATTGCCCTTGGTTGTCCTACCCATTTGTTATATCTTATTCCCACCTTGTTCTATTGCTCTTTCTCGATGGTATTCCGGGGCGCTAGACCTCATTCTCTTTGATACGCTTATTCAATTGATAGTGGCCCCTCCTTACGTTACTTTAATTCGATGGAGAGGATGGGAGTAAGGAGCGGGTACGGGAGCTTGACCAGGAACAAGATAACGAGAAGTGGATTTGCCTGGGGTGGGCTCACCTACGACCACTCTTCGACTATTGAAGTTCATAATTTCTCCGTCCCTTTAGTCGGGTGGGCTCACTTTTCTGCCTTTTCCTCCCACGATTTAAGGATTGGCTCAAGCAACCTATCTCCTCACGCATGTCGTCTTCGCCTCATCCCCTTCCCTTGGGGGCTGGCTGTCTTATCCGGAGACCGCTGAATGGTAAAAAAAAAGTTTTCCCCAAGAGCTTGCTATGTATAATATAGGGGGCTGGCGGCTAAGCTTGCCTCAACTCAACGGCAAACTCCCACAACTTAGAAAGCGGTAATAAACACGGCCTGTAACACACTTGGCGGCGGATTAGCCCCCGACCTGTCGATGCTCCGTAGCAAGTCTGGTTGTGTCTCGGGTAGTTCGAGTAGTAGTTGTAGTAGTAGCGAGCCAGTATATACATATATTCTATTTCATCAGGATAAAGACCCTTCGGAAAGGCTGAAAAGAGCCTTGTTGCTTGCTTGTCTAGCTCTGCTGCTCGTGAAGAGCTAGATCCATAACACTCACACCTGGCTACTCGCTCTGTTGCGGATTTAGTTTCAGTGTCCGTTTCGACTGATTCTGTAGTTGAAACTACTGATGCCCTAACTTAAACTGCCCCACCTTTAGCCCTTCCTTCTCTTTAAGATTACGTATGATACGCATTGCTTCTTGCAAGGTCACCATCACCAGCATCTATCTTACCGGTGATGCGAAGGAGAACCCGGATGGAGCTGGACGGACGGTCTAGAATCGAAAGCTCAAAAGGGAAGTGAAGGATCAGTTCCTCCCATGCAATGTGGCACGGCTCGCTCGTGACTCATTGAGGAAGGGGCACGGTGAGAGATTATGTGAAGGACCCTAATGCTGAACATAAATAAGAGGACAAAGTCTTCCATTGAATGGCTGGTTTACAAACCTGGGCTCAGACGGAACTCAGGAGAGGATTTAGCCTCTTGGTGGACTACAAGTTGAAGAGTTCATAATGTTGGGAAAAAAATAGATCTGCCATTCCTACTCCCCAGTTATGTCATCCCTTACCTATGATTCCATCCTAGTTTTCGCCGCCCATAGTTCCGAGAGACCCAATTTATACAGAATGAGCACCTCACCCCTTTCTTTCCTTGTAGTTGGAGTTGGGCAAGATTTCACTTGTAAATGGATTGGCTTTAGATGCGAGATACGGCTCATAACCACTGCTTGTGAACAGCTTGACTCCTGTTTACAGGCTTTCCCGGCTATAGTACAGATTGTGCCAAAGACAGCTCGCTCTGCTCGCTCCTGCTAAAAAATCACACAATAAGCCAAGGCGGCCAGTTCTAATCTAATCTAGCTATTTCAAAACAAATTCTCATCTCAGGAAGACAGATCGAACTATTACAGATAGAACAGATAGATTGGTGTAGGCTCTAAGCCAAGCCTATCTCGTGTGCTATAAAATACACAACGTACTTTCCCAAGCCTTTCTCAAGCTATTATGTCTAGTCCCAGGTACAAAGAGGTGTATATATAGCGTTCTCCTTCCTGCCTCGACCCTTTCGGCCAAGAGGAAATCCGGAGCGACAAAAGCGATTCCGGTCTCCCCACCATTTTACAGGTATAAGGCACGCCATTCGGTCCTTTCTAAAGTAGTAGTAGTGATGGCTATCTCCCTATGAAGTCTGGGATCTATTCCAACTTTACTTAATGTAAATAGTTGATCAGATTCGTGAACCCTGTTGAGTCCACGGTAAGATCTTCTTGTTCGGATTGCTAGCTTAGCTGCCCTTTTGGATACAACCATTTTCATTTTACAGCTTACATCCAGGCCAAGTCCTTTTCTGCCTGTGGGAAACCAAGCAATTGATTCTCCCTGTGTCAATGTTATGGGTCCAAGTCTCACTCTTTCATTGCTCTCTCCAGAAGCTTCACTTGCGACCTTCTGCTTTCTATCCTAAATAGGAGAAAGAGGGAAATAGGTAAAATCAAAAGACGAGGCTGAGCGTTAGCGATGGGCTGGGTAACGAAGGGTGAGTGTAACGATGGTGCGAAGCAGAGAAGGAAAGTCAAGGGCTTTGTGGGCTAAGGGATCTCGATATGCCCTTTTAGATAAGAGTCAGTAGGCCTAGAAGGCTCCTATGCCAAAAGAGAATGCTCTACATGACTAAAGTCAAGGCGAACGGCATTAGTACAGCTGTTAAGAATACTCTCCGATGTTGACTTTGTAAACTAATAGGCCTTGGTAACCGGTAGGTTACTTTTGACATATAATTTCTAATGGAACTGCCGTCTATTGTATAGGGCTACTATATTCATTTGTACTCGTCTACTAATGCCGGTCAGATTAGCTACATCGGATTGACTACTACCCTAGGATTATAGGACCAGTTGGAACGGCTTCTTCTCTTTCTACCTACACATCTCAGAGCTCATACACCTGCGCATCTCACTAGCGTATCTCCTCTCTGTCCCGTAAGCATTTAGGGTCTGACTCTCTCTTCTCGGTCAGTATATTCCCCTAATCTCTCTGTCATTGGAATAGCCAACAATAATAGGTAATTAACTCCTTGGGATCGAAAGAGCACTTTTGCTTTGGTCTCGAGGAATTGTTGAGCGAGGCTGACTTTAGAGGTGTAAGCACCGCGAGTCTCAATCCAGTAAAATTCCTGTTTTATTACTGGCTCATAACTGAGCGAAAGGCATAATAGATTCTTGCTCTTCTTAGCCTTGCAAATGAGGCGGTTGATAGACCCTTCCTGTCCTAGTGGTATGGTTAACATAAACTTCTTCCTCTGAGGCTAGCTCTAGGACAAGCGGAGGTGGTTCTTTCTCCTCTGGGGTTAAGTCCAAGACTAATGTGTATATTTCTGCTTTATTCACTTCCTGAACAGTTTCTGTGCCCATTCTGGATTGAATACCTTTATATCTTGGTAAGATTAGGGTCAACGGTTTGTGCCTGTCTATTCCATCCATCCCTTCGTGGAGTTAGGGTGTGTGATGTGTCCTTTCCGATGGAATGCCCTCGGCCGCATTTCGGAATCAAAGAGTCATGGTGCTTTAGTTGTGGGTTAGCAGGGATAAGTTGGACTGCGTCAGATGGTAAGATGAGCACCGCAATCGAACGAAGGGCTCACTCTATGGAAGTCCTCTCCCACTTGAAAGCTAAATAAGGAGAAGAAGTGCCACAAATCAATGTATTCCATTCTTAGCAGAGGTTCCCTCCATCTAATCCCCCGAAGTACTTCGCTCACCTTCGAAGAGTGAAATGATCATTCAAAGCAGACTAAAGGCATAGGGCAAAGGAGCTTAGAAGGGTGAGGGTGGCGGAGGGAAGTAGTAAGGTATGAAATCACTTAGATAGAAGCATGTTGGATGACGGAACGATGACTTAATGCAACAATTATGGATTTTTAACCTTGAGAAATGACGTAAGTGATAGATGGAATCAGATCTGGAAAAAAAGCCTCATCTCCTGCCGTAAGCGCTAAGAGGGAATTGAATCTTTGTTCAAATGAGCTGTGAACCAAGTCAAAGCAATTTCCCCTTTGGAAGTGCAGGGCAGTCTCAATCACTTTTTTTAGATAAAATCTCAGGTACTGATAATATGTATGTAGTAAAGAAGGGCTAATCCATGGCATGCGCCTAATCCGCTCTTACAGATAGAGATCCGCTCCTCAAGTGCAAGATTCGCTGCTAATTGAATTGGAATTTCCGGGACTGTGCTTAGTAAGCGCTTTTAGTCATCTGTTTGCGGCGAATCCAAGAAAGACAAGCAATACAGGGTCTTCAAGGAAGAGGTTGTTGCCCCGGTAAATATAATAAGTTTGCAGTAAACCCTATATGGAATTCAACTATTCAACGTTGATGTTGATCTATTTGCTTGTACGATTGGGTTTGTGTTAAGTCTACCTATAGCTAATGAAGTCAGCCTTGCTTGAAGGAAATCTAGTCAATCCGGATTTACTTAAGACTTTGAAGTAGGCGAATCCGCTGCTCCTGCTCCAGAGTCAGGGGTGGCTGACCCTTTTTCACCAGACGCTTAGGGAAGATAATAATTTCCTTTCTTCCTCATCACTTGAGTAGGACTGTTCACATCAGTCAGGAAACCGATCAACCCCCTTTCCTCCATGAATTGAAGTAAGCCGGAACCGAAGGGATAACTCTTCCCCGATTTGATTCTTTTCCCCGGATTACCAGACATCTTAACTTTATCATCATTATTGTTGACCATAGAAAACGGTATTTTACACCGGCGGCATTTCAATAATGAAGCTTGTAGACGGACATTAGACTCGAGTTTTTCAACCAAAGAAGCAACACGAATTACTGAGTAATTTTCAAGGGGGCAGGGTGTCCCATTAGGATACCCAACACCAGAACAAACTAGAAGTTTCTCACACAATCCATTCGATTCTTCCCGTAAACACCAAAAATAATAAGGCCATAACCGTCCTTTTAGTTCCTTTAACAAGTACACCAAATGGCCAAAACTCATAGAATAATAGGGCATTACCGATCTTAGCACCTTGCTGTTGATGCAAGGAAGTGACATAAGTAAATCAGTCCTACCATTCCCGATTCAAGCAAAAAGAAAGACCTCTCTAGCCTCCGATCGGGTGAAGGAATGTTAGTGCGTAAGCTCTTCTCAAAAGAATAGAGGTTTTTTCCCTATAGGGCCAGCCAGCAAGCATTAGATGAAGCCGATTTTGTCCATTTCGCAAGTCCTTCATCGACACGGGAAAAGAGAGCTGAAAGCAACCAGATTACCTTTCCTTCCCGCATCTATTGATTCAATTCACTTGGGCATTGCCTTTAATGCCGCATTCACTTCCTTTGACATTAAGGCAGTGAAGTTCCTTGCCTTATCTCTAAGCCCTTCTTCTTGCAAAGCCCTTAGTCTTGGACCGTAGAGATAGGTCGTCGGCTTATTCCATCGACATGCCTAGATCATTCTCTCTTCTTTCTTCTCTCCTTGTCTGGGCTGTACAACTCATTCTTTCCTACCTGAGCTATTCTTTTAGCAGTGCTTTATCGATTGATTGGTGCCTTATCTAGCCCGTGCTAAGGCAAAGCACTTCTCTTTCCACTTCGTAATATCTTGAATCAAAACCAAAGAGCTCCTTCCCCAGAGACCATTGAAAACTTTCATTTTCTAGCTATGAAAAAGTCAAACTAACAGGACTTTCAAGCCCTTTTTGGGGAGTCAACACTCTCGTTTTTCCTAGTTAGAATCGGGCATAGAAGCGATATTCCTCGGCAAGAGTCTATAAACTTTATGTAGCGAAAGCCTTCTCCGTTTGGGTCAGTAATAACGTACCATAGAATTGGACCACCAACAACCTTGGGATCAGGGGTCTACCTTACCCACCTACTGAGAGAGATAACCATCTTTTCGGAGTTGCTGAAATAGCCGTATCCCGAAGTGGGTATTCTAGGTAAAATGCTAAATTCGCTAAGGTCTATTTTTTTCTACTTGTGAGAAAGATGTTTTTCGATGTTTGATGCCGGGATGTTGGAGAACTTGTCCCTGTAAGTTGCATTCTTTATTCCTCTTTAGTGCTTCACCTAAGACATGTGAGAATTTTTATATGAGTAGTCTTAGCTAGCGACGCCCTCTTTGCTGTTTTTTTCCTAGCTGATCTAAATGCATTGATCTTCGGACATTGAATTCGATATTGCATAGGTAGAGCTGCATGTCTATATCTGAGCAGGTCAAGCGAGGATGGGGCAAGAGCCACTGGGCCGTCTACCGCGTAAAGAGTTTCAGCAATGGGGATGAAACCTTTTTTGTATCTGAATAGATTGATTGCAAACGAGGCATTTGCAAATTCAATAGAGGTAAAAGAACATCTCTTCCTGTATACTGAGCCCTTCTTCGAGTCCTTTCTCTTTCTTCAAGAATTGAATGTATGCTGTTTGATTTGGCCACTCGTAAGTATGCTGAATTTGAGAAGGGTAAGCTTCGAGGGTTGATACCTCGATTCCGATAGGCGATAGGTAGCAAGAAATCTCGTTTCATAATACCCGTGTTCTGGTATACGTTCTGACTTGTAAGAAGAGCCTAGCAAGCTCGGACTGCGGACACTTAGCTAACTGGTTCTTCATTAGCCTAACCTAATTCGGTGTCAAATTCGCTAAGCCACTGGGATACCGCTGCCTCAAAGGCTAAACCACGGCACTATGCTTAACACATCGAATTGGGCCTAAGGGGCTCTAAGCTTCTGGGCGATGTTGTGCGCTTTCACATAATGCCGCGTCGAGGGAAGAGTTCCATCTCAGGAGTCAGTCTGTCGTCCTCCTCCTCTGGATCTGTTGTGTGGCAAGCCGACTGATTCTGCTACTTCTTCTCTTCCGCTAACCCAGTTCTAGCTGGCATGCGAGAGCTTGCTAGTGTATGGAACGGCTATCTCTCTTGGCCTTCCGACCTACTTACTACTCAAAAAAGCCCATCTTTAGACATCCACCTTGCCCGAGGATTCCTTGGATGCTGGTATCTTCTATAAGATCACGGCTGCTTTTAGGAGTTCTCTTTTCCTCTAACTATCAATTGAGGAAGAAAGCGTAGAAAAGAAAGGTATGAAAGAAAGAAATAAAAGCCTTCTCCGGTCGAATGAGAAAGCGTCTGTTCACGTCAGGGTCCGAAGGAGATGTAGTTAGTAGTTTCTTCGATATTTAGTTGGTGTTCAGTATACCTTGGTAGAGTACAAGATCGAAGAGCATTCTTTTCGATCTTGTACCCATTAGAATAGAAGAAAACCATACCATAATTCGATTAAAAAACGATGCTTCCTTGGCCGTGTGGAACATGCATTAGCATTATGTCATTCCTACAAGTGATCCCCCCGACCTTCATCTATCATTCGCGAGACGGACAAAAAAGTCTCGTCATTAGTCCTCCGCTCATTGAGATTTTGATAAATGCGATGAAGGTGCTGAGGGTCGTTTACCCGATTGCCCAGGACCCGTCTTAGCGCGCTTTCCCCCTCAGCGGAAGAAAGCTGCCGCGGATTCCGTCCGTTTTCTAGGAGCAAAGAATGAAGGTTCTCCCGGACGGAATGGAATAACTGGGTCGCTAATAATCTCTCTTCAGGAGAGAGAACGGGCAACAGCTCCGCGGGGGGCGTCCTTGCCTGGAAGTCCTTTTGCAATAAAAAATAAAGCTGTTCTGACCATTCCGAATAACCCAAGCGGATCAGCACGACAAAGATTATTGCGATAGATATAAGACCGATATTCATAACCAGATTTTTTATAAAAAAAAGAAAAAATTGCGATTATTTCGTTGAGGCATTAGAGTCAGTAAGATAAACAAAAATGATTCCCTCCAGAAAGCTTAACTCCGTCAAGCCTGTACGAGTAGTGAAGAACTATAAAGAACTGTGCTTGGTTGTTGACCAGAATGGGAGAAAAAAACTTCTTCTGTGCATCAATCACACCCGGCGAAAGGCGATAAAGACCCGGCAAGACGAATCTCTTCCGAAATTTCGTATAGAAAGAGATTGATAGTCAGTCTCTTAAGCGGCCGAGAATCTTATGTCAAAAGGACCAACGAGGATTCAGGAGGAGAAGGAGAAGAAGCGGGGTAGAGGAATTGGTCAACTCATCAGGCTCATGACCTGAAGATTGCAGGTTCGAATCCTGCCCCCGCCTAATCACTTGAGATGCTGGGTGAAAAAAGAAAATCTCTCTTCTTATCGAAAAAATTATGTAACTCACTCTAGTTGCCTAAACTCTGCTCTACCTGCTCGCTCAAAATCTTCCACTCCTACCTTCTTCGATGGGATGAATAACTAAGGCGAAGGCTAAGGCAAGCTCTTTAAAGCATGGTCTTGGTTGAATCAAATAGTAGTCGAAGCTGGCATCGAATAAAAGAAAGCCACGGATAACTTTCATTTGAATTTTCGTAGAAGTAAAGAAAAGAGGAAAGAAGAGCATTTTCTTCCCTCTCTTCCGGCAACCTGTTTCCTGTTCCGGAACCGCCAAGCAAGGCCAAACTGGGACCTAGAAATGGATATTTGGCATTAAGGGAAATGACTTTAGTCAAGCAAGGCTAAGACTTTATTGAAAAGAGGCATTCCCTTCTTCCGGCGACGGGTGGTCTTCATACGTGGGATTGGTTTGGAGAATCCTTCGTTGCCCGCCCACTTACTAAGATCCAAGACTTGTCCCCGCAATTGACGAGATTGACTTCCGGACCAAGAGCGCGAGAAGCCTGGGTTCATTCACCAACAGACTTTTCGGCAGACATTGTTGAAAGGAGTACGCCGATGGTTAGAACTTGTTATAGAAGGAAGATGGAGGGAAAAGATAGATCTAAGCCGAAAATAGGTTTTTGGAGTCAGACTAATCGCTCTTCGACCAGTCGCCAGTTGTTGAGCTCGCCCCGCCATTAGTAGGAAGCAAGCAAGCTCCTCCCCTCTGATCGACCTAGAAAGCCAAAATCTCGTTTAGAGAGTGGATCAGACAGGAAGTCCAAACCAAGACATCTCGCCACATAAGCTGATCCCGACCCCTTTGGGCAGTCCTCTTTCCCTTTTGCTGGACAATTTGGACTCACAATCATCCATGTCGACGCCTTATAGGTCAGATCAGGCATTTGATTCTCCTCCGGTCTCAGGTATATAGATCTGAAGCCGCCTATGCCGCTAGTGCCAAAGGAGATCATCCAGAATGCAGATTGGGACCCGTACACGTACTACCAGAAGACAGAGATCGAGGGTACAAAGAAAGATTGAATCCAATATGTTCTGTTGTGGAACTGGGGCGCCTAATGAAGTGAAGTTGGGCTAAGCGGTCTTCTCTCTTCCCTGCCAGGATTAGGATTTTCGGTTAGCTGGGAAGAGCCCTGCTCTTCCCCCTTTGGTGCCTCATTGATAGGTTTTCAAGTAGAGATGGAGAAAGTGTGATTTGTACCAGGGGCGGATCACTCCAAAAAGCAGGACTGATCAACTATACGATCCTACTCGACATGGATGAAAGGATTCCCTTGGTAGGGGCATGACAGACAGGTTTGATGGAATTAAACGTCCACCCTTGATTCACACCACTAAACCACCTCTTCAGCCGCCCCTTGCTTTGAATATCATTCATCTTATTCGTACCGGCGAGTGCTTCTTACCGAAAGAATGTGCTTCCACGGCCGGAGAAGGTTCATAGATCACCGATCGGCCAATATCTGGTTTCAATCCCTCGTAAAAACAAAGCAAGAAAGTGATAAAAGAAGCCCTAGCGGCTTAATCTTTGATTTCGTCCAATATGAATGCAATGCTTAGTTAGGTCGTGCAAAGACAGAGCTGATCCTACTTATTCGTATGAGGATTCCCCGACCAGACACTTTATTTAGCCACCCACCAGTAATGAACCGCCCAAATCTCCTTTCCTCCGTTCCTTCCTCTTCTTTCTGCATAGAAGGAAGCTTTTCAAAGCAAGGGAAGTGGGCTGGTCTATGGTATACGGGGGAGCAATGATTCCATCTTTTTACATAAAAGCTGCTGCGCCAATGAATGTCTTTGAAGGGCGATAAAACCTCACCTCAATGCTAGACTTCGGCAGCTACGAACTAACACGCTTCAGAAGAGAAGCTACCTGCATTCACCCTGATAGGCTAACCCGAGCGTACCAAGTTACTTACCGACCGAATCAGCTCACTAATGCGACTCCAGACAATCAATTTCACCCGCAACCCTCAATGACACGCTTGGAAAGCTCTACTATACCGCACTAAGACTTGACTTGTGACTTTCCTTCAAGCAGGAATAGGAATGAATCCATAAGCTGCTATCGAACCGTCTCTTGCGAGAAAGGGTGGAAAAAGGACTTGTGCAAGGAAATCAGAAGACAGAAGCAACTGAAATGGGGGCAAGATCTTAATTCCATTTCTAATGCTCTAAGAGCAAGAAGGGGTTGCTATTAATTAAATAGAAAATGTCCGAGAATCCGATTTTCATCTTTAGCAGATAAGAGAAGACACGAAGGGAGGAGTTCCGCTTAGCCCTTGCTCTTCTTTGATAGAAGTAGCTCTTTTGTTTGCCAGAATGGCTTGTTTGCAGGAATTGGTAGAAGATATCCACGTGCAGAGACTCTTAGGGAGGTTTGGATTGCAGCTAGCTAGGGTTGGTTTGGCAATGCCCAAATAGAAGCCGAAGACTATTTTTTCTATTCCTGCTTGACTTGACTGCTTTAGTGTCTTGCTAGCCATTTCGCATAGACGGTTGGTGTGCAAGGCAAGTCTTGGTCTTTGGCATGTCTGTTGAAGGTTTGAAGGAAGAATCCCCTGCTCTAGAGGAAGGATCAATAGCAGAAGATATCCCACAAGCAGAACAGTGTTGACGAACAGTCTCCAAGCCATGTCGAGTCTTTCTTTTTCTTCCTCAGCACATTCATAGGAAGAGAAAGAACCGGGCGTAGCGAACAGATCACTTGAATAGGAAGTTTATAAGCAATAGCAAGCCCGAGTCCAGTAGCAATGAGGAAAGGAAGGACAGCTACTACAGCTGGTCAGCCTAAGACCGTAAAGGCCCGGTTCCAGTATTGAAGGAAGCATGGCATAGAAAGCAGGGTATGTCATGGGTTGTAGGGAAGAAGTAACACGTGTACATGAAAGCAAGCGAGAGCAGAGCGTAGGATGGAAAACCTATAGAAATTACTATACGATTTCGGTCCCTTTATCAGGTTGGGTTGTAACATCCACGTTGGCGAAACAAATCTGATGTGATAACTAGTATCAAAACTACTCATTCGCAGGGAACCCTCTTCTCCCTCTAGCTACTATTCTCCGGGCTTAGGAAAGATTATTCTATAAAATTGCCCGCGCTAGGCATCTGATCTTTTCAGAATTTCCTGTGCTAAACATATGGGCCCAGTTGCCATTTGTCCGTAGGATTATGGCCTGAAAGGTGCCTTTCCAGCGGAAGATGCAGCGATAGCAGGACTCTTTTTCCCTAGATGATTCAGTGATAGAAGTTGTATCCTATACTGAAGCCGACTCCGCGGCAGCAGTTTGATCATCTACAGCATCTGATTCCGGTGAAGCGAAAAGCTATAGGTCAGTCAAGGCCTTCCAGTTTAAGTGAAGGATCAGTACCCTTCCCGTTTTCTATTATTGACTTTTCTGCTTACTATTTAGAATGTCGAGTACCGTCCCTCCTCTAGGGGAGGAAGCCTTCAATCTAACTAAACTAAACGGGTAAGCCCGGAAGCTTTGAAGTTGAAGCTAAGCTATTTAGAGAAAGACCGGAGGAAAGATCTGACTTGAAAGAATGTAAAAACTTGCGCTGTCCCCTCTTCCTCCTCTAGGATTCCCCTTGCTGGGAGAACTGTTCTGGGCAACCCTATGTCTTTATTTATTAAAGTAAAGAAGACTCTTCTCTGGGAAAAAGAAAGATTCTTTTATGCTTTGAAAGTTGCTAACTCGGATGTTGTCTCCTAGTGGCTCCCTATTCTCGAATTGGAAATTTCTTCTTCTTACTAGAACTATCCTCTCTAGTCTTCCTATTCATTCTCTTTTCTTTCTGTTGCCTAGGCATTCTAGGCTAGGCTTATGTATTACTATTCTCTCTGATCTCTGGGCTTATGGATAAGGAGACATCCGATTCGGTTACACAATTCAATTGAGCAATAGCATCCGATTCAGGGGTGGCTGACCCTTTTTCACCAGACGCTTAGGGAAGACGCTCCGGAGACATCAGACGAGTCAGTAAAGAATCCTCAGGCCTAGAATGCCCAGTTCGAGTTATGGCCAGCTACGGGTCTTCTAAAGAGTACTCTCCCGTAACGGAGCTTATTTGCTAACTTTCCACATCCTATGTATATTCATTGAATTCAGCTACAACAGATGAAGTGGTAAGCCCGTTTATCTATTTATCTTATTATCTTAAGCGATAGCAGACTTTTCGGCACCCGACTCGGTGAAAGAGGTTGTCTCGTCCATCTACTGAGTCAGTGACAGAAGTGGTATCCTCTGCAGCAGCCAATTCCAATTCAGTAATCAATAAAGAAGACTCGGTTCCCCGGGCGGATGGGAAAGGAGATGAAGGAAGATCAGTTGTATCAGCTACAGAATCTGATTCCGGTGAGGCTACAAGCCTATCTTCGACTTTCGTTGTTCTTTCTTCTTGCTGTAAAGTGCCATTTCCGCTCCCCAACGACAGAAGTACGAAATTACTAACTAGTCTAGTTGCCATTTCATTTTTCTGCCCGTGTGGCATGGGACAGTTTTGCTGGTATTTACCCTAAAGCGGAGAAAGCTGGATCAAAGGATGCTTTTTAAAAGGCCGATTTTCGGTATCAATTGCCGGATGAATTCAGTGACAGCCAAAGAAAGGAATTAAAAAGCAGTGATCTCCGCCTTTATCCAATGAAGCGAAAAGCCTAGTTCTCTGTAAAGCCTTCACGGAGTTCAAGACCGGCATCCACGCTTATTCTTCTCGAGGTTTACTCTTCTATTCTAGATCTAGAACAAGGACGGGCGCGGCAAGCCATTCTCTTACAGCAGAAGTACATTCTTACTTTCTATTTAAAGAAAGGAAAGACCTGAACACGATTCCGTAACACAGCTAGGCTTAAGGCCAACTACTGGCTATACTGACTACTGACATAACATAATTTATCATATCTGGTTGGTGGGCAGGCTGCCTTCCCATGATCAGCTTTCGTATCTTGAAATACCACTTCGTAATATCTGCTTTCCAGGGCAGTGCTTCTTTCTTTTGAGCTTAATAGGACTTTGGAATCGAAGTTGCCCTATACTTTTTGGAATCGTATTCTTACCTCGGCCTCTTCTTGCCTGATCCAGCAGAAGCCCAAGCCCGCTCGCTTTGCCCATAAAGTCTATAAAGCAATTTCTCTTAACGAAAAGCGGCTTTTTCGGTCGAATAGATATAAACGCCCGCAGAAAGCGCAAGCCTTTAACTCTCAAAGCCCTGAACCCCACCTCTGCCGGCTATTGACACATTGATTCTCGTCACTGCCGACGGCAAGCCCTCAATCTTAACAGTCCTGGATGCAAAAAGCCCGATTCGCAGGTTGAGGCCATGGCGGGTCCTGTTTCCCCTTAGCCGCCGAGCGAGATTCCGTTTTTGGGTGGCCCTCCGCAAAAAAGTGTTATTTTTTCTCGTTCATTCGGTTATCAAAGACATACTCTGCAAGCCAGTTTCCCCTGTCAGCATAAAAACATAGAGTCTTATCCGATCGGGGGACCTTCATTCCCCCCGCTGTATCGAATTCTTTGAGTGTCTAGCCTGCTCCCTTTGTTCAGTCGGAAGACTTTTCTTTAGAAAAACACTTTTTAGCCCCCGTCCAACAAGAGAGGTAAAGCCTTTCTATTCAAATGAGACGCACTCCCATTGTCTCGATAAGGTCAGCAGCAAGGCATACAGCAGGGATTGAGTAGTCTTGGGAGGCGGACTTCTAGTCCCCGGTTACGAGTTGACGACGTTGTTAACTACTAAAACTGAAAAAGTGTTTTACACCTTAGGGAAAGCGTACCGGAAGATCAAACTTTAGCTTAAAATCCCAGTTTTGATGAGCAGAGTTACGCTCAATTTCGATTTTTACAGAAAAATAGGTGAATAGTTTATAGCAGATGGGGAAAGCTAAAGAGCTTGGATTGGATTTTCCATTTTGAAATCCGTCAGAAAAGCTGTACCTTGACAAGCCCCACGATGCTTCTGGCAGCCATCATCGCAGGGACGAAGAGATTCCCAAGGCCAGAACTATAGACTCATTCTGCAACAGCCCACTAGAAAAACAAAGGGCAAGGAGTTTCGCCCGAAGTGCACTTCTGTCGAACGAAAGGACTTGGCGGGTGTCAACTCGTCAATGGAAGATGGCTAGCGAACCTCAGTGTCTGGGGAAAGGTAATAGAGTTTACAGCCGAAATGCTGCATAAAAGGAGTGAAATTAGGTGGCTTCACACAAACCAATCGACACTTTAATTCGAAAGACGAAAGACCAACCTAAACGTGAGAATCGGCTCGAAGATCAAAGGAATTCCTCCAGGTAAGGTGAGGCCAAGCTGCGGAAGGAACTCTCCGTCCAAAGAGTATAGATAGAGTCGGAAAATCGGCCCTCTGGAGGCACCTTTTTCAAATCGTCGTTATATAGATATAGAGTACGTATATGATAGCTGTTTCCTTTCTCTTGAATCCGTACCGGCAGGTTATTACAACTATATAAGCTCAGCTCAAAACAGCCCTGTTTACCAATCGTTTACAAATCAAGACATACGCGCCCGATCTGCTGGTTTAAACATGCCAAGTGCGCCCGACCCAGGCCCCGGCTTCTTTGATAGTTACGCTTTATTATATTATATGGATCGAGCAAAGGCGGCTCAGGTGCGCAACAAGTCTTATATTTCCTCCGTTGTGAAGAGAAAGCAAAGGTGAAGCTGCTCCCTGGGCACAGATCGAATACCCCAACTCGAACTGGTCAGTTTCTCGTAGGAGGGATGCCACAACAAAAAGGTCAAGGCTTTCAGTCCTATATCGTAAGTAAGCAAATTGAATATCGTATGTAAGCAAATTGACATAGTAAAAAAATAGATATTGTTTACTACGTCATAAGGTAAATGGATTCATACCAAGCGGTCTCATCATCTCGCTTAAGGGGTAGAAAGGAAGACTTTCTTCTCTCGATGTTGTTTCGCAACAAGGGGATAGTCTCACTTCACGCAGCATAGCGCCTTGCTATTTTACCTTTGTAGGGAAAGCACTTTGGCATGGAGCTGGAGTCAGATTCCAATGCTCAACTATCCCAAAAGTCGTTAGCAAATCGACGCTTTCAGACTTCGACGCAGTGGTAAAAGTCCTGCCTTCCTGACCTGCTTAAGACTAAAAGCTAGTAGTGCCGTCTGTTGCCTAAAGCAATTAATGGCGCAATCAATGTTGGCTCTACTTAATGCCGCAACGCAATAAGGCAATAGTTGGGTAATGCAAGGGTTGTTTAGCCTCTGTAGCTTTCATTTTTTTTAGCTTCGGGGATGGTGCTCCTAATGATTGTTCTCTCTAGCATTCTTCCCAGATCGGACCAGCTCACAGCTAGAGGAGGTTGACCCGTGCACTCAACCAGAGTTTGAGGCTGGAATTGACGAAGAGCCTAAGCACATCTTTGTCTTTATCGTGTCAAAGGCCCCACACGGAACTACTTCTTCAGTCTCGTTCTAGCTCAATTGAAAGGCCTCGTGGATGCCTTCCCTCGTCAAAGAGTGACTGAATGAAGGAAGGACTAAAGGAGTGAGACGACTAATAAGAGGAGGAGAGGGAATCCCATAGTAGCGCCTTCTTAAACCTCTCAAAGCCGGTCTTGGGCTCCAGACTTACACTTCTGAGACTCTTTTCTTGCGAGCTTAAGTATGAAAAGAAGGATTGGGATGCCGATCCATGAGGCTGTCCACCACTCCCATAAGATGACCAATCGAACCATTGTCCTATTGTTTGGGCATTATCAACCTCTGACCTTGGCAACTGAGAAAAGATGAGATTGGGCGCTGATCCCCATTCCTCCTGAAAGACTGGGTACATCTTGTGATCAATGAAGCGAATGGAGATAGCCCTTTTCCTTCCAAGAGCACTCAGCTATCTCACCCTTCACACGGAGTTGGCGGTACGTGGCAATACAGATTAAGGGACTGTCAGCTAAAGACTGACTTACTTTCATAGGGAGATGGATAACAGGTTAAAAGCACCTAGTTCAGTAGCGGAAAGGTGGTACAAAGAAGGGTTTAGCCATAAAGAAGCCGGAGACAGGTTTAGAAAAGAGGACATAGGCCTAGGCCAAAGAGTTGAAGGATCCTATCATAGGCGCACTCAGTTGAGTCTAGTTCAGGAGTGAAGGATGGCGTCAGTTTATTCAAGCAGTGGGAATCAATCGCTCTGAGGTCTACTCTTCTGGTAGTACGTGCTTGCCCTGTCCGCACATCTTATCGAGAATCTCGAATCTGTTTAGCCTTGCTATCATCTGCTGGTCATCCCTTTCATTCAATCTGATGGTAACTGGAATCAACAATATGATGGTGAAAAAATATCCATAATATAGCACGAATCCCCCCTGTCTTGCTATTAGCCCTAGGCTTTCAAGTAGCAGTACCATTCTATGGTCTCTTTGCTTTAGTTCCTTCCTTTCAGGAGTTCACGACTTCTTGTATATGTCCTAATTTTGAGCCGATATAGCTTCTTTACAGCCGATCTCTTTGGCCTGCGGTCGGGAGCTTGAGAGTCATATGCCTTGACCAGTAAGACTGTGGATTATTGGCATCTATCAAATCTTGTCACCCCGCTTCTCTATAAAGGAAAAAAGGGAGGAATCCCGTCCGCCTACGTTACGTATTATTCTGACCAATATGGTCAGATCCTTTTATGAGAAAAAAATCTCCAGACTAGCTTTGCTGACGAGATTGATTAGTGCCGCACTTTGACACCTTAACTGCTTCCCGGTACGAAAATAGCTGCCCCATAGAAGATAGGCTTTATTTCACGTAGCTGACTTTACCGTCAGCTCCATTTTTAATAGTTTTTCGCTATGTTCGCAGGCAAGTGAGACGATCCATCAATGCCCTTATCTGCTTCGAAAGAACCGGTGTCATCCAAACATGGTGAAGAGGTGGCAACTGGATCAATAATAGCAGAAACTTCTACTGTACAGGGTTCGGCTAGCCCAACTGTCCAAGCTCAAGGGAGATCTATTTTAGAATATAGAAAGCAGACTCAAGGTGCGAAGTAGCTTTCTTCCTCCTGCGCCCTACGACTCCTCATGATGAAAGCCCAGGCAAGCTAACAAGTCAGGTAAGAAGGTTAGCAGACGAAAGAGAAGAACACCGGGGAACGCTTCAGTTAGCCCATGCTTCAAGGTCGGATGATATCAGTTCTCTTTACCCAAGAAGCTCGGGGAAAGGAAAAAGAGGCAATGTAGACTGAAATTGACGAACTCCCCACCCACACTAAAAAAAGCAAATAAAGACCCATGTTTAGCTTCCTTATTCTTTTCTTCGGTTGCCAATTAATCAACTGCTATTGAATTCCTAACCGCGACAAGAAGGACTAACCGGACCTGCCTTCCCGGAAAGCACTCGCATAGAGATTCTAGGCACTTATCGTGGAGTTACGCTCGGGAGTGATTGAAGTGTGTTTGTGAACAGTCAGTAGGCTTTGTTCATTTCATGATCATATATTGGCATATGATTAACATAGTCTTTCCACTCGCGAGAAAGCATTCAAAATCGTTGAGTTCATTCTCATATAGCGGGAAACTATTACCATTTAGAAAAATAGCTCAGTAAAATAAAATAAATGGTCGAGCTAGCTCCTTCCGCCTGGCCGAAAAGCCTATAAAGTGAAAGGGTCGTGAAGCGGCTTACCTTTCATTCCAATATGGCCTGCGATTTCATCTGAATCTGAATCTGAATCTGGATCTTCCCCAGCAATTGGGATTGGCCACTCATCTGGAGTATGTCACCTGGTCTGGCCTGGCTGATGAAAGATCTCGTTTTTATGACCATCTTTCTTAAGCCAAAAAAAAGAGGAGCTTAGCTCTCATAGGGCTCGGCTACTATAGCTCGAGGCTGTATTTCTTCTATCATATAGAAATCTATAAAATAAATAGAAGAGTTGGCGTCAAATTACTGGGAGGCCTTTTAGGTCCAATTTCTGCTGCTTAGCTCAATGCGTTATCCAGATCTCGAATCATTGGAATTCGCTTTGCTTGCTTTCCCTTCTATTATATAAGGAGTATTCCCCGGTCAAACTGGTCTGGAATCAATCAGTAGTACGTCCCGCGCTTGATTGGCGAGGGAAAGCCGGGAATTTTGAATCTGGAATTTCGATATCAACTGCCCGGTCCTCTGTTGGTAACGATCTGCGGTCAAGGGTCAATCGCTGAGGTGAATCTGGATTGGTCTTTCGTTGTTTGCTCTGTCTGAGATGGATCTTC
>Ga0157364_1000048_pt1 | contig 43510 bp, 22 predicted proteins | sample AttsexASBM2_FD_111476 | JGI IMG/M metagenome (GOLD analysis project Ga0157364, IMG submission 111476) | Fungus gardens microbial communities from leaf cutter ant in Ribeirão Preto, State of São Paulo, Brazil - Atta sexdens ASBM2 | ecosystem: Host-associated > Fungi > Mycelium > Unclassified ...
AAAAGTTGCACAGAAATTTAGTGCTTTTTTGTTGCTAATTTGTTGCTCTATTCCCGATTTTGTTGCTCCAGTCAATTCCGAAGAAACAATGGCTAGCATAAGAATAAAGTTAGCACAGCCACAAAAAAAATAAAAAAAAATTAAAAAATATGACATATTCTTTTTGTGCTAGTTTGTTGCTAATTAGTTGCTCACTTCCCGATATTGTTGCTTCCTCCCCAACCTTCGAAATGCCCCTAGCTACCCCGAGTCAGCACACCATCTGTAAATTGTTAATTCTCGAAATATCTCGATTGATTACAGTTCTCTGAATTTGTTGCTGTGATTTTGACTGTCGGTGCAGTTCTGATTATTTATAGATAATTGTTTAACAGTACCATTTTTTCAATATGTTTTTGCTTTATAACAAAAAGCGACAAAATCTGAGAATTGTAATCAGTCGAGATATTTCGAGAATTAACAATTCATAAGTGATGTGCTAACTTGGGATGGCTAGCGGTGGTTTTCAAGGTTTGGGGATGTTGCAATAAAATCGAATTCGTCGGGAATCGCGAGCTTTATTCTTATGCTAGCACAGCCATTGTTTTTTTCGGAATTGGCTGGAGCAACAAAATCGGGAATATAGAAACAAATTTGCAACAAAAAAGCACTAAATTTTTGTGCAACTTTTATTCGATTGCTCAAGTGGCTGTGTTAGCTTAATAGTCGTTAAAAATTTTAGTTATTTTGATAGTAGAAATTGGAATTGCAGAGTCAAATTTAAACGCTTCTCTATTGAGGATATAAATGATTGTATGGCAAGCAAAATTTCTAATAATGAATAAAGCGAATAATGAATAAAATGAATAAATTCATTTATTGATTAATCGCTTTTATGGAGTATAGTTGCATTTGCGCATAATGCAATCAATCGATGAATTAAAAAACTCGCCTACATTTTTGGACTAATTATGAGACAGGAATGTTTAAACATGACGTCTGTTAGATAAATTGGGTCGAGTTGTTGTAGCGTGACAAAAGCCACGCTATTTCTAAGACAGTTTCATGCTTCTAGGTGAGCTACTTACTGGAACTTTAAAGAACCGTTAGAAAACGAGAGATTAAGGTGCCCGAGGAAATCGAAACGCTTTGGCGATAATAATCACAATGCACAAATATTGTAATTATTTTGCTGTAACCCGACTGCTTCGTTCAAACGCTATCATGTCTCGTTGTATAATTTGACGATATATAATCGGCTATTTTTCGTTGTGTAATCTCATACATTATATTTATACGGTCCATGAATTATTATTGATAACGATGTAAAAAAATTTTTGACAATAATTTAAAATTATCTTTTATCTGCTAATTTTATTACACAAATAGTTATTCATTCTTTGATGTCTGATATTTGATTCAGTTACTCAGAAGGACATGCCTGATATAACGAAGTTAAGGATATGTTTGATATTACAAGATAATTGAATAAACACAGAGCTCAGAAAATATATCAAAATTAAATAATTAATAATATATTTATCGAGATTTTATTTATATACATATATTTGTTATAAAAATGTCAATTTAAGCTGATAGTAAGTATTTTTTCTTCATTTTTCACATCTAAATTTCCAAGTTGCTACATTGACACAATAACAAAGTGTTCGAAAGCGACAGCGTGACCGAGAAAGTAGTTCGCTTCAAGACAGAGCTCTCTGAGCCTGATTGATAATCGCGTTCTGCAAATATCGCGATTATCCAGTGTAATCTGAACGCGAGACCATGGTATATGCGATCGTTGCTCTAGCTAGAGCGAATAGAGCAAATGAAACTCCACAACTGTTCGAGATCCTCGCGGGCATAGCTAACGTTTGCGTATAGGATTCTGCTTGTGAGCCAAGTTCGAGCGGGTTTGCGCGATTGAATTTTACTTCCGGCATGGTACGAATATACCTAATCGAAGATTCAATGGCACGCTAATTTGATCGGTCAATCCGGTATCACGCTTGGGTGCAGATCATCTTTTTTCTACGAGCGTTTCTTGCCGCGCAGCACTTTGCTAATAGCCATCACAAGTCTCCGAAGTCCTGAGTGTGCACCTTCAGAAGGAGAGATCCGATCTATTCAGAGATTTTTTTCGCAGCATTCTCGTTCTCGCATACGTCGATCCAATCAGCTAACCGAGGGTTAGCCTCTCGTTCTGGTTATATCGACTTCTCGACGTTGCTGTCGACGTTGCTCCTTTTCTCTTTCCTCCCGCTCGTTCGCCTCATCATCGCTACTATTCACTGGCCTTAAGATCAATATTTGCTTAGCTTGCCTGCTTCCGTTTGACAATCGTTTGTATCAACAATTCTTCGTGCGATAAAACGGCTAAATCTGAATGCTTGTATGCGTTGAATGCAAGTGTATTCGTGGATAGTATGTGTATGTGTGTATTTGCGTATTGAGAATTGAAAGAGCGAAGGAAAGAGAAATTCCGAGAGAGAGAGAGAGAGTCTAGTCAATTTGCCGAGTCTGATTTGAAATGAAGGAAATTAGGAAGTGAAAGCAAAACTTCGAGTTCTCCTATTTCGAGATTTTCGCGATATACTATACCATTACAAATACGCGTACAAATTATAATATGCATAAGTGCCTCCATTTGCACGTTTGCATTTCTTAAAATAGTTTTAATATTTGTAGCTGAAAATTTTGGAAAAGTTTTTGAATTTAAATATCTTTGCCACTTGCATAAAAACTCTATTTAGCAATTTTTATTGGCAAATTATTTCGCACATGTCTATATGTATGAAATAAATGTACCACTTAGTGGATAGTTAGAGAACATGATTTAATTATTAAACGAAATGATAAAATTTTTTTTTTTATATTAAGTTTTTAGTGATATATATGTACTATTCTAAATAAATTCGTTGTTTATAAAAATTTGATGAGAGACGAATTTATTTAGAGTCATACATATCGTTAAAAGCTTAATATTATAAATTTTTATTATACATTATCTATTATAATTGTTATATCCACTCGATTTAAATACCTTATATCTCACTGCTATAAATTGAAAAATATTTGCTAATTAATTTCTATTTATTCGTATAATAATACATTATGATATGTGTCTGACATTCATTATTGCAAATTAAATAAACAATTAAGAAAATAAGTAAATAAATTTATGCGCTAAAGTTACTGCGTCGCTGTTACCTGTAATCACGCAGGTTCGTTTGTCGACTCTGACTGCGTCGTAAAGTCGAGCAGAATCTGCCGTACTCGTTTCCGTCGTCCGCAAGTATCCCTTTGAGATTAATGGTCGTCGTAAATATACTGCGTTTCCTCGTATCGGCCGGATCCTACTGCCGCAAACGGTGCGCATTCAGTCGCATCGAATGCGTATGCAAACTGGCATTGCTGCACGCGTATCGCGGCGAAGTCACGTTTGTGCGCAACGCGGTGCACCTGTGTAAACGTTAACCGGCCACCGGAGTTATTACAGCAGCGTTAACTCGTTCATTCGCGAGACGTTACCTGCGTTACGCGAAATTAATCCCACGACGCGCAGCAGGTAGTTTGCAACGTACCCGGCATATATTCTATAAAATAATACGTTCTAACGAGGCGTCACCCTCGTTATTACGCAAAATGGATATTCAGATCACCAAGTTTAGTTGACAACTTCTCGTGAATAACGACACTATTGATTACTGGATGTTGAATATCTAAATTTAAATTCGGCAAAACTCTATAAAAGCGAAGTTAGAAAAATATTACAGAAATGTGATTTATTTTAGAAGGAGAATTTAAAACGTAATTATTTAAATTTTTAATAAATTATATTTTTATTAACTTTACTGTTATAATGCTATTAAACAAGGAAATTTTTATATTCGTATAATTATTTCACTTTATATATATATATATATATATATATATATATATATATATATATAAAGGATAAATTTAATTTTTGCGTCACGTTTTATCTGTTTTTTTTTTAGATTTTAGTGAAAACAATTTAATAAATTTTATTTATATCACGAAAATAATCTTTTTGAAATAAGACCGACATATAATATACGATTTACATTTTTTCGTAAGAAATCTTTGGAAACGAGAAGTTAAGAATCGTTAAATATATCAATGATAGTGTAACACAAGAAAGAGTGAAAGGGCTGACCATGTAGCATAAAAGTCTCGTAGTAATTAAGCATTAATTAGCGAATAATAGACTTCTGCAGAAAAAAGATACAAGTGAACGTCGCGCGGGGATCAAGTATTAATTAGACAAAAATAATCAAAGGTTTATAAGCCAAACGCTTAAAGTCGTAATTCATTGATTGCACGTAGTCGAGTATCTCAGAAAAATCAGAAACGCCTCTAATAATTATAATTGATTTCGTGCGACTGTTTTTTTTTGCTTGCATTTACTGCAAAAGATAAATTAATCCGGGCCACTGCTATACTCACACTATCTTCTTTTTCATGTTGCACCTTGCTACTATGGACACCACAAGCTTATCCGCTTATTTATAACGAAACTCAGGTTGCGTCTCAAGAAAGATGATGCGATTCACGCGACCCGCACACCAATGCAATTGAAAAAATTCCATTATACTGTAGGGGAAAACACGTGCCGAATTAATATATACTTGCCATTTTCGCGCTTGTCATTGACTCAATGGATTTATGTATAAAATGGAAAAATAAAGAATAATATTATTAGAAAGAAATAATGAGCTCTATCATGTTAGTTATAAATCACTAGAATAATAAATATACATATCGTCTCTTTCAAAACAGTTTAGACAGAGGAGAAGGCATGATAAAAAAAATAATATTCGCGCAGAGAGAAATCTTGCACAATCTTATTCATATACGGAAAGAGCCATTTTTTTCTGAAGTATGTAAAAATTTAAATAGATTCAGATCTGAAAATAATTTTGTTATATCATTCAAATAATGTAACAATGCCGTAAAAACATTCTAACAACTAGTGTCCTGCTTGAGTGTCCTGCACTATTATTTTGATAGTCTAACAAAATTATTTTTAGATTTACATCTAGCTAGATTTTTATATATTTCAGCAGAACGATTCTCTTTATACATAGTACTTAATATTACTATATCATAATCATAAATCATTACGGATAATCTTGCGGCAACCATGCTTCAAAACTGCTCCGGCTTGTATTGTATTTCGGTGGTATTTCAATGATAGGATAGAAAGAATGGATCGGAGCCGGGCAGGTATCGAGAGTAAATGCGTTCAAAAGTAGGATGTGTAACGGCAAGAAGATAGCACCACCGTTTGCAATTAAAAAGCGATTTAAATGCTAATGGTCATGTGTAATTAATGTGCGTCACACGCGAGCTCTACGCACTGGCACCCCGTGCCGCCCTCTCTTCTCTCCTCCACATGTCAATTATTATTTCACCGAGCGATCCGGGGTGGAAACCTGCAGGGCGGACCCGAGGGAGGCAGACGTATCGATTTTACGAGACACACGTCCAAGCTGTCGATGGATTTATAATGGATTACTCGGCAGAGAAGAGTATCCATTTTGTGCACCGTGAAGATCGTTAATACTACTCGGCGCAGCCGACAGCTCAGAATATCATTTTCACTTTACCGGAGAGCCTCGTGAAAGGTGTGCCGGTAGGAGGTACGTTAACATTGTATTAAAGTTGCTTCAACACTTTGAACTCGGCGGACTTTTGCAATCACGGCGCGTCAACTCTTTTTACTGTCAAACTCTAAAAATATAAAGTAATCCTTCCTTTATTATATTCCATCTTGTCGTGAATATTTTATAACGGTTGTTCACACACAATAAGGAAATAATAGCAATTTGTCGAACAATAAAATAAATAAAACGAACTACATTGTTAAATTTGTAGTGTCAAATTATATTTATCTGAATTAGTTTTAATTATTTCTATATCGTCACTATTCTTAATCAATATATCGTTAATTTAACTAAAACAAAGAAAGTAACAATTTTACTCAGGAAAATATATTTTTAATTTAAATAGTTTATTATTTAGCGAGTGTATACATTAATATGCACGATATTTATTTCGAAACTCACAGAAATGAATCGATAGACGTGGAAGTTAAAATATTATTTAATTTAAGGAATTAGGTTACCATTGCTCTTTTGATATCTAAGTGTGACATAAATAATTAATATATGAAAATTAATATAAAAGAGTTATATAAAAATTAGCTCTACATTTTTATAACAATTATCTCTGTGTATTCACTTTTGTTAATAGAAATCGAGAAACTTCTTTATGCTCTGAATATCTCCCCGTGGCAATCGACAAATTCTCGCCCGGTTATCATGCGAGATAATTTATCTGTGGCCTACCAAGTAATTGGATTTTTTTGAAAAGTTGATATTTCGTCGTCTTGTTGTAACTGGGATATTCCATTATGTTCACCGCTGATTCAGTACGATCGTAAATAGATTTTTAATCAGGCGATTTATCTCCCCGAAATGTCGCGGCACATTCTCTTGTGGCGCACGACCCGAGGGAAAGTATCGGAAAATCGACTTCGAGGAAGTCCATTAGTCCATTGCTGCCTCGAAAACAAGTCGACGAATTTCTTGGCTAAGTGGCCTACACGATCCATACACGAGTTATCGCACGATATCATTCCCGCGACACGCCCTACGTAGCACCCGTTCGTGTAAAAATCGTAATAACTGTTATCGCGAGTGTCAATCCTCGACGAAGTAGGAACTCATTAATTCAATAATACGTGGAGAGATAAACATGTTTAAAAAAGGCTCTTTCCCAAAAACAAGCCGCCATGTGACTTCCGCTCTTGTCTGATAAGATGTATAGTACAGTTACGTTGAATTAAGCGAGGTGCAATTTTGTACATCGAGAAAAGATAAGGAAAAGGATATTTTCAAATAAGAAAGAGCTTATTCACTATTCTTAATAATTGAAGAGCTTATTTCCAAACCGTCTTAAGCCGCTTACAATTTTATAAATATTACAGTCAATTCTCAACTTTTTATTAGTTGACACGTGATTGCCATCATCGTCATGATTTATTTTATTTGACGCAATCCAAGATGCGAGGACACAATTATTCGTGAGGATAATCTTATTGAAATACTTCCAAGCGAGCGGTTCTCTCCTCCGCACGGTTAGAACGGTTTAATCCACTTCACGTGCATGGCCGAGAACGCAGCCATGAACGATCCGCGATTGGCAATCGATTAATCGGCATTATCCGACAATACTGACAATTCGTCGCGCCAATCTCCCAGTTCCCGTTTGCCACTCGCCGTGTAAAATTCTACGTCAGTTTCTTTCGCTGAGGTCGAGTCGCCACGTTTCGTTGTTGGCAGTCATATTCGCTTTTTGTCAACTGCAGTCACTTTATTTTTATTGCAACCTGCGCTTCTAACGAATTTCTTTTTCGAAGAGAGAGAGAGAGAGAGAGAGAGAGAGAGAGAGAGAGATTCAAATCTTTCTGAAAATTTTTTTCATAATTATTAATACCCATATCCTGTTATCTTTCCTCCGAAATAATTAGTTCAGTATTGTGCAATCTTCCTCGAAGGAACTTTTAAGATAGTGAAAACATTCAGACATAAATCTGTAAAATATGTATGTCATTAACACATACTAATTGGAGATTTAAATTTAGTCGTTAAATTTATCCAATACATTTTTTTTCCATGTACAATGTATCGGACATGTATATATTCCAATATATGATTCCAATATATGAAAACCTTTGTCACTGCAATTAGTTTTAAAATATAATTAAAAGTTGTTTTCATCGATGTAATTAAAAAAAAGAGAGAAAAATTTATTTGGGATATGCAGAAAAATGTTCGCGAAACATTAAAACTCGACTATGAAACATCGAGGTAATAATTTATGCATTATAGCAAGATCATTATCACGGATAATCGCCACATTTAATGCTGTAACGAACACAGACAATCAATAGACGACTGACAAACGGTCTGAGAGAATCGAGAAGAATCGCGGAAGAGAAATTGATTTATCTCCGTCTCAGTTCTCTCTCTCTCTCTCTCTCTCTCTCTTTCTCAGGATAGTAATTAATCGACATGAGATCGCGGCTTCTCTGCGGTTGCCAATATTTTCTTCTTCCAAGTTAATAACCGACCTCGTCAATTAGAGAGCTTCTCTAATCGAGGCTACAGGTAGGTTTTACATTATTACGCGTCAGCTGATCGCGCGTACGAGACGAGCTCATGCCCTTTGGCCCTCCTTTGGTTCTCAGACGTTTTCTCCGAGCTTGTTCTTTTACATTTCTCTTGCCCCCACTGATTCGTGTATCGATCCCGCATGGGCGATTCGGTTACGTTGATGGTCGACCCCCAACCGCGGCTGTCGAAGAAACGGAGTACTCGTCGTCGATTAAGACGTGACCAATGAAGAGAGCCCTATCGAAACTTCTTCAAGGTAATTCCGTTTCCTCGCGGGGGTTGCGAGACTAAACGTGCGTATAGGTCGATCGTTCTCGCTCTTCACTCTTTCTTCTCACTTTCTTAGGGAATGATCTATGAGAACAAGGTGGAATCGCGCTCTCCAACGGTTCACGTCTTAAAAAATGGTTTCATTAGAATCCAAGCGCAATGACGCATGCCTTCCGGTAGCAACGACTTGCCTAGCAAACTTCCTCGCGGCAATGAGATAAGATCGATCATATTATACAACGTTGTTCCGCGGACGCTTAGGAAATTATTCGATTTACATGAAAGCGAACGGCGTTTAGTATCCTGTCGTCGCGGTTCTTTATACGCTCATTCGAAGTGCGTCGCGGCAATGTTTTTCAGCTCGTCGACAAATCTGCCGAGTCATGGCCTATCTTTAGCCCAGTCGCGAAGGTCGCTAAGAAGATCCTTGCTTTACGATATCGTGCACCTTCCACGTGCGAAACAAATACATCGCCTGGGTGGATGCACCGTGAGAATGACGCCTACGTGAACCAGTACTCGAGTGGACATTTGGGATATTTGAACGGGGCACGGGCGAGCCTGCGGGATCTGAAACGACGATCTATAACGTGGGTCGTGAATCCCACCGGTCGTTGAACTCACTCATGGCCGTTCGTGGCGCGCCATAACGAGAATTTTAACACCCTCGCTCAACTTGGTCGGCTCCTTTGCACCACGCCGAAGGGTCGCTTCTATGTGGTATATACGGACACTGTATGTACGTTACTCTCTCTCTCTCTCTCTCTCTCTCTCTCTCTCTCTCACCATTATTGCGGCATCCTTAATTCCTCAGATAAGGAACATCGAGTAACTTGTCTGGCCCGGGTCGCAGCTCCAATTCTTAAAAGTCAACCTACAGAGATTATCGCGGATAAGGTAATGTCGTTGCTCGAGGTACGAAGCAAAGTCGAGGATATCCTGCCTCCGCGATATTATTCATGATAGATGAACCATAACGAGAGACTAACATACAGTAACTTACGTAAAGTGCAATTTTCTTTATAATATATTGAATAGGAAATTGGATATACCTAGGCTAGATCGACACTTAAATTATGAAAACTCCTCAGATAACTCCTCCAATTATTCATATTTGTACATATCACATTGCATAAATCGGAATTGTTATATAAACGAATCTATAATTCTATGAAATTTCAACTATCAAACATTAAATTCTTTCCGTGAGCCTTTGTACAATGTTTGTATTGCAGCATGTAAAATCCTCTGTAAGCCGCTTTTACCTGAACGAGAACTGGTTAATGCTTATCTACATACATTTTTTAAAATTGTTGCTCCTTTTCTCTCCTTATAAAACTGAATCATATCTCCTTTCTTTTATCTGATTTAAAATAACGACGTAAGGAATTAACCAATAACGATATGTGTGGACATAACGATACAGTAAAGATTATCATTCTTAATATCGCTACTATTAACAGAGATGTTAAAATGCTCCAGCTTTATCGAATTTCTCTCGTCTTTTTTATTCGATATATCACATGTTTGTGTATTGTAAACACTATGTATCATTATATTTCGACAGTTCAGGCAGATCTGGCGTTATCGAAATCATTTACGTTTTTATTCAGCACGCTGAAAAACACGGCTGCGTGTCAACCAGAGATAAGAATCGGACATGCGTGGGTCAAGTATGTGGATTCCTATATTTGTTCATTCGTAAGCTGCACGCCCGTGGCTTTACTCACGCGATGCATGACGTGCCGGAAACAAAGGCAAGTCCGAGAAATAAAGCAGTGTGGACCTCCTCGCGCGTAGTTAGACGTTTCTATCATTTTTACGCGTATTTACGACTTGATTACAAGGCTCTTGGCCGCTCAGTGTACGCCGGATACAGCTAACAGGCATTAATTACTGCATCATACAATGAACCGAACTGACAACCTGTTGCGTTCTTCCTAGTGCTTGTCAGTGTCGCCGCTGCCGTGTGAAGGGTGCATTCGTGTCACGAGCTTCCTATTCGCAATTCTTATGACAGTCTTTCGACAAATATGTACCTACAATTTATAGAATGTCATCTTTTCAGTCTTTTCCAAATAATTATTAAGATAAACATAAATAAATTAAATAAAAATAAAAATATTTATGAAATAAAATTAATCTATAAATTAATATAAATATAATTTTAAACAGACGCCATTTTTATCATTTTTTTATTCTAATATACATTAGAATGTCATCAAATATTAAATGGTTCTAATGTATTTGTATATACATACTGTACATATAATTTAATGTGAAATAAATTCTTATCAAGGTGTCTCAAAAATAGTCTCGATAACGTAATTTCGACAAAGATAATTCAACAAGGGCGGCTCTAAGTTTGCGTGATGCGAAATGAGATGAGGATGTGGAGAAGCGGAGATACCGTGAACGGTAAAACGGCGCATGATGCACCGCGCTGTCGCCAGCGAGAATATACGAGCGATCGCGCGCTGATGAATCGCTCCGAAACTTTAGGACGCCCCGAAACGGTCCGATATCCGTTGCCGCCGCTGCCGTTGGTGTAAACGGAATCGTAAATCGTTGAGACGATAAATGACAATTGCGGCTGACACGATCGGCTGCCGTATGCGATGCCGAAGTGCTGGACCGGTGCAAAGCGGTGCAGAGAGAATCCGAGCGCGGACTCCCGAAAGGGCGGAGGGAAAGTAACTCGTGAAAGCGTGGGCGGATGCAAGATAACGCGTCGCATTATGCGCGTGGGACGTTAATAAATTATTATTGCGCCCCGCACGAGCTTCCCTGCCGCGGAATGATATCTCCATTGTCCTTCGACGAATTAATAGCCCGTAGGCAACGCGTAACGCGATGGTTAACTTGCGTACAGAGAGTAACAATCGTCTGTGTCTTAGTCGGTAGGATCAACGCGATGATCGACGACATTGCTTGCTCGAGCGTTCACAGAATTTATGGTACTTGGGTGCAAATGTTACGTAATGAGAATCGACAGATATATCTCATTGCAGTATAATATTCTTGGAAGAATTATTACGTGGAAAGCATAGTGCATAGCATTTCACTGAACTATCTGAAAATATAGCTAGATACAAATCTGAAAATTATTTTATTGGATCATCAAAATAATTATATTACTGAAAAAAATTTCTGGGTGAAAATGGACGAATTAAAATTTTCTGGTTAAATTTATTAAAATTCTCATTGAGATAACAGGAATTTTGGTTGATACAATATTTTTGTAAATTCTTTTTGTTAAAATCTACTAGAATTCTTATTTTTTTACTAGAATAATTATATCAATCAGAATTTTAGTTCTGATCTCAAGTAGAATTCTAGATTTAATCAGAAAATTTTAATCCGTCCATTTTTTCAAAATTATTATTTAATCCAATTAAACCGTTTTTCTCAGCGATAGATCGCTTAAATATAGATGACGATGCTACAAAAAGTTTTAACATTCTAGCAACCAGTTTAAGCGACCTACATAATTTTATTTGATTCAAATAAAATTATTTTCAGATCTGTATCTAGTTAAATTTTTTTACTTTAGTAACTTTTTTAGTAACTCTTTGAAAAATCATTTCTTTCCGTGTACGGTGAGAATGTGATAAGATTATTTTAACAATTTCAAAGAATTTACTTATCATAAATATATCAAATCAATACATCGAATTTTAGGTATTAATTTTTTTAACTTTATCAAAAGCTAATGTATTTGAATGCAAGCGTAGGAAGATGAATGAAGTATTCACCAAAATTGCTACATGCGACGACGAATCAAGCGTGAAAACATGGAAGATTTTTATCGAATATGACAGGTCGGCCTTACCCAATTTATCTCTTTTATTTCTTATCTGGCGAGGGACACGCATTCATATTATGGAGACGCATCGTGACAAAGATCTTTGTCGCGCGTTCTTTCCGGCGATCCATCATCGTAACAATTAGTGTTGGCCATTTCTTTATCGGGTCGTACGTGGGAGGTGTAGGTGGAGGACGAGCCTTCGTGCTCGAGGATGATTCAACGTCCGATTGCATTAATGGCACCGTGGAATGTCTTTGTCTCGGTTTGGTAGCGGAAACCGCACATTCTGACTCATTGCACACGGCTCGTTTACTTTCATTTACCTTTCATTTACCTTTCATTTAATATTATCAATTAAACATTATCGATCGTTGCATTGCGCAAGTAACTTTGAAAAATAAGATTATTTAGGATAATTTTTTCGCCGCCGAGTTATCGATTTTTATAATTCATTTGAAACATTGCAATTATTAGTCTCGCAAACGAGAATTTTCATAAGGATCGAGTATCGCTTTGCGCAGAACTAGTGAAGTGGAATATGAAAATGGATTTAAGAGTTAACGGTTATGAGTGTTGCAAGGTATGATTTAGATACGAACTACTTTTAATATATGATTGTACAGAATACAGTTACTAGCAGTGATGATGGTAATAACATTAATAGCTTCTTATTCGCATTACACCATCATATAACGATAAAGGCTATCTTCGTATTGACGTACCCGTTAGTCATGCGCCAAAGAATATATTGTGCAGCCGGGCTACTTACTGTCGGATCAATCATCTAAATATATTGGCGTTATTACGAATGCGTGTAATGCCGATAAATCTATTCCCGTCAACTTTACGTTCACCGTCCTTCTTTGTACGTCTCCCTGTCGCCAAGTATCTTTTGAGCGAGCAGTACGACGAATGACGTTGACATTCGCTTGGCAATGTGACAATTATTAATAAGCATATCCTCTCTTCGCATTCTGTTCGCGATAAATTCTTTATGATCTGTTTATATTTCATGGTGCAAAATATGTTAAAGTATATATAGTTTCCGGTAGCAGATGCAAAATGGATTTCTTGGAGCAATTTCAGTCAGATAGTTATAATAAAAGTGTTTTTTTGTAATTTCTTAAAATATTTTGTAATTTCTTAAAATAAAGTATAATTATGTTAGTAGTTAGTTATCAGTAGATATTGTAATATTTTCCGTAAAATTTTTTTTCTAAATACAGAAAAGTTGGTATTTAGGACTTATTGTTAGCGATTATTTATTAAAGTCGTTCTAAACATAATTAAAATTTTATAAATTTACTAAATTAATTTATTATATGAAATACAGCATATAATTTATTATATCTTTTAAAATCTAATGAGATCACGATACATTTAACCGACTATAATCATAATATTTAAAATTAAATAAAGGATTAAATTAATTTGGGGTTCATTCGTATTATATACTGCAATAAAATTTTTTAAATGCTATTTACAAAAAGCATTATTGTATTCCCAATTACAATGTTTATTTCAATAACATAATTATGCATATATGTATAAGTATATGTTAAACTGTGAAATTATGTCATGAGAGAGAAGGTATCATATTATGGCTACTGATCGTTAGGCTAATGAACCGCTATTGCAATACAGAGAGCTTGTTACAGTGTAACTTGTTACAGAGTTGTCGCGATTAAAAATGTCTCATCATCGATAAGACAAAATTATTAGCTTTTCGTTGTATCGATTCTAGAAACTTGCCGAGAGCGATAAAGTTTTAATCTTTGTTAATAGTCTGACGTTACACCTGGATGATTTAAATTTCCCACCGGCATGTTGTTCACCAGATCGGATGACCAGAAAAGCTGGTTTTGACACAGTAGATTTATGCTGTTAATGCATATTTTAATTAGGAGTTTGCGTCTTATGGTGCTTTAAATGCATTTTGTTGAATTCTCCGATACGCGTGTAAAATACATTATGCTTTACCCCGTTCCGAAATAGCAAGATTGTCGGTTAACCGGGCCGTGTCTGCAAATTCATGCCCTTTACTTGTCAAATTTCATCCCACAGCTGTCGCGAGAAGTGGTGGCATTATCAACGTAATTAATTCCCCGATAAACTGCGACGAAAATACCGTTTCAATGTATAGGCAACTCAACGATCTTTATTCGTGGTGATTTTTCAAATTTATTTTTCTAGTTTATACATAATGAACAATAAAAGTTGGACCGTCTATCAGTCGACAAAAATATTCAGTTGTCAAAATTCTATTATTGCGATTTATTATTAAATAAGTAAAAGTCGATAATTGATAGCGAAGGAATTATTAAAAGGTTTGTACACGTAAAAACTATAGATGTCTGTATATATATGTCTGTATAGAATCTTTGAATATAATTGAAGAGAAAAATCACTTATAAGTAAAGTCGTTTCCAAGACCACAGAATTGAATTACGTGAAAATTGAACTTGTCTCTTTTAAAATAATCGGATATCGGAAATTAGCTAGCTATTTTGCAGCAGACAATCAAATATAATAGATTTTTATGACTTTAAATATCGAGATATTGAGAGAAAATTGATATTATGTGTGAAAAGACAGTCTATATCTAGCTAAACATTAGAGTTCTTAATATTATTTTTATTTATTACTTTTTGTTGTCAATATTTTATAGGTAATTGGCATAAGATAGATTTTATCGTATCCAATGAATTATAACAAATTATAATTTTAGCCTCATTACATATATACATATCATATTGCTTTCCTATTTTCACCAAGCGCGAATCAAGTAAGAACAAATATTCTCTCTTTGAATGACAATAATAATCCATAATCGTTTTCTAGCGCTCGATCTTGCTGGCAGACGCGAAATCACTTCGTAACTCATCTCAATTCACCTGCGGTCGACGAGGTTAGTAGCACCTGCCGAATGAATCGATTAGCTCGTTGAGCTCAGTGGTGGGTATATCAACGAAATGATATATAATAAGCTACACAGAAACATCGATCATTATCTATATACATATATACATTACGCATACTGTTCATTTGCTACAACAATGACGTAATTCAAAAATTGACATTTTTTTAATTGCTTGCAAAAAAAATCGAAGCACAAAGAGAAAAAGGACAATTACACTTAAAAAAGTATCTTTATTTTTTCACGATTAGTCATTACATCAAAATTATGTTTCAAAATTGATATTACAAAATTTTAATGACTCGAAATATTAAAACTCATTTTTTAAAAGACCTTTTTTTAATTGTGTCAATATTTTGTTGTAGCAAAAATTTAATGTGACAGCATTCTTGTAGATACTGGATATTATTGAACTATTAAAAGAATTATTATAATTTTAATATTTGGGGACAAGAAAAAATTATATTTTTGTAGCTTGTAAACTTTGTTATTATATTATATTTCATGGAATTTGTTACATATTAATGTAATATGGTTATATGTGATGCGAATCGAATGCATTTGAGATTATAAATAGAAGTCGGCATAGCGGGTTATACGCACCTGCGAGATAGCTATATAGTAGCATCGCACGTCTTGTGACGCTATTATAAGAAGACAACCACAAACCTGTCAGCGATCGATGCGCAGTGTCGTACGGACAAAAAAAAATGGAGAGATGGGATGACCAGGTTTGAATTAGCACATGAAAATCCTTTCTTCAGAGATGAGGACGAAAGATTCGACACCGAGAGAAAACGCCACCTGTCTCTTGTGTGTCTCTCGCCACATACTCTCACCTTTCTTCTCTTCCTCTACCATTGAGAGAATTAACCGTCTGCTTCTCTGTAGCAAAGTGCGATAACCGGAAAGTACTGACCGATGTGCCTCATAACGTTCTAATCGAAACTGGGAGGAACTCTAACTGATTTTTCAACAACATGCAAAGAGAGAGTGTATCGTAAGATTTATAGCCTCGCAAGATATGTACATACCTAATGATTGTAAGTTAAATCTACTGGATCGTAATTAAAAAAAAAACACGAGAACTTAAATATTTTTAACTTAAGATATCAAGAAATGATTAGTAGTCATTTGTAAGGTGGTATACTATAATAGAAAATTTTCATTTATAGAATTGTAAAGTATTAACAGAAATTAACGCACATATATACATAATATATATTTGATATATTAGAATAGAATTATTCTGATTGTGTTATTCTCGACTACATTTTAATCAATTCAAGTATTTGTTAATCTTTCAGTTAATAATTCACATGTTTCAAATTTTTAAAAAGATATATCTTTTATTAGATTAAAGGATTATTCATGATAATAATATTTAAAATTAGAATGACTATTGATATATTAAATTGATATATTAATATTGTTAAGTATTTCATTATCTGATATTTAAATATAAAATAATGAAATTATACAAATATTTGATAAGCGATTTATCTCGCCAATAATCTTCAGTTGGCAATTAAGAAATAATTTCTGAGATTCTCAGAAATTGTTAGTAATAAAATTGAGATTAACTTACATACTTGGAGAAATCCTTTTCAACGATTTATATATTCGTTAATTATTTATAATATAATGTGGAACTAGCCGGATTATCCCGAAAACATCGTTTTATACAAACGATAAAGTCGGCCGGTGATAATCACGTAAATAACGAGGAAACATTACATCGTTATTAACTGCAGTGCCGTTTAAACGCACGAGACGTCCATCATGTATGACGCCTAATTATTCTCCTCGATCCCGTTGATATCTCGAATTATGTGGATAGATGTCGGAATGACGGACAGGGAGAGATCCGTGTCTCCAGTCCATTGAAATCTTGAGAAAACGACTGAATGGGTTTCGCGGAAGCGGATAATGGGCTGGCGGGTGGCACGTCGTTTCGGCTGTTCGCTCGTTCGCGAATCGCGCCTCTGTCAGCGTCGTAATCATTGCGGCGTGGTTGAATCTCATCGCGGCGCGATATGACGACAAACGGCCGGCACCGTCTCGGAACACCGGTCATCGTTGTTCGCCTAATGGGCTGCGCATTTCTCCGTCTGCTTTCACAGCCAGCTGATTATGACATGTTGGTCGCGTCTGCAAGCAAGCGAGCGAGCATCGAATACACACTCCATACCACGTGTTCCAGGCACCGTAACGCCATTTGCCCGGCTAATGACTCGCTGGCACTTAGAATTACCGAGGTCCAAGTCTCCTTTTTCTCCCCTCGTGTATCCATGCGCGGCTTTAAAACGGCTCTATTCGAGGGGAAAGTGTCGCCGGGCGAGACTTTGTAACGCGTGTCTAATAGGGCGCGATACTCGATAGCAAATTAGCGAGTCTTATTTGTATCTTAATTATTGCTCGGCATTGTGATGCTATATATGATACATTTGGATTTTTTACGTGTGATAAAAATTTTTATTAGTATATGTATATTACAAAAATTAATCCTGGATATAATTTTATCTATTTTTATATTTTTTAAATTTAAAATTAAAAATTTAAAAACTAAAATTCTTGGTTTGAATTCATCTTTTGAAGAACTGTATGGATGCTTTTTGCAATTTATTGGGTTGTATGTAGTATGATCCTTTGAAACATTTAAATTAATTAATTGCTCTTATATGTTGAAATATATTCTTATGTATAATTTTTCACGGCTGAAGAGGACTAAGTATAGTTCGAAATGTTTTGTCAGTTTTGATATCATTTATAACGTGAATACATTTTATTATTAGTCATCTAATTGGCTTTAAAGCTTTGACTTTGGTTTAATTTCTTTACTACTTACTTAAAAACATTTGAAGTAGCTTTTATGAGAACAACTTCCGCTCAATTATAGAGAATTTTCGCATTTTGCTCAGAGTAAAATGAATAAAGATAAGATACGAAGGTTTGCAATCTACTGATCTTTTACACTCATACTAGCGAAAGAGAGCTACGATCATATCTATTAAAGTTAAAATTAATACAGATTGCATGTATAAATTGCAATATAAGAGCTACATAATTCTTCAAATAATTTCATATCGATATAATTTTGACAAATTAACTACCGTAATCCATAGCAAATAAGCAATTTCCGAACATGTCGCGTGTGGGAAGGTTAATAATGTGTTATTAGCGCTATCAACTAGCTCACAAAAATGATTCTGATACGAATCTTAAATCCGATATCTAATGATACTTTTATACAACAGACACAGTAGCAACTGAAAGGAGAACCCTTGGGCGATTCATAATTTGTAAGAAATACGATAGTAAGGATACTTAGGACTATCACGCGATATCGATACTAAGTTACGGCTTTGGAAAATTAGAAAATCATCCGTAAAAAATTTATTACCTAGAAGCCGTTGTGAGCAATTCAGATTTTATTTTGGTACACAAAAAAAAGAAGGTACACAAAATGAATCGATAGTTGCAGGATTAAGATTAGAGCAGACGTCAGGAGCCGCCGATTGTAATTCTCGCGTATAAGGGATGGCCTCATCGGCGTCATCGTCGTCGCGCTGTCATCGTTGTCGTCTTCTTCGTCGTTGTCGTTTCCAGGGTAGGCAACGATTCCGTCGTCGACGTGAAAACCGCGTCTTACGCCTTGGCGTCGCAATTATTCATCGCGTATGGTTGCGAGTAACAAATCGCCAGTCAAGTGGCAACACCGTCGGCAGTGCTTGCGCTGCTTGCGCAAGACGAGTGAGAGAGAGAGAGAGAGAGAGAGAGAGAGAGAGAGAGAGAGTGGGAAGGAGGAGAGGGATAAAGAGAACATATACGAGAGGAGACAAGTTTGAAGGAGATTGGAAAGAGAGGAGACACAGTGATAATGGCGGGTCGCGAAGGAGAATCGTAGTGCGAGAAAGAGAGGTAAAGAAACTGGGATGAAGGAGATAGCAAGAGGCGGACTCCTCCTACGTACGTCTAGATTCGCGTCGCCAGAACGTAAATTTAGCACTAACGCATTATGCACGCTCGGGCTGCATCGCATTGGGCGTGCGATACCGACAACAGCGACCGTCTACGCGCGCTGTATCGCCCTGATGCGTGTCGAACATGTCGTAGACAATGTATGCACGTGAAGAAGGGTGTCGGTCAGTTTTATTTCGTGCAAATGAGGCGCGAAAGTTGGGACGAAGTCGATAGTAGGAAACTGCGAATATCGGAGGAAAGAAAGCATCTATTATGTCCTATCATTATAATGTAAGAATTCAATATCCTAGTTTTATATGAGGACTAAAATATTAATCAATTTAAACAATTTTTTTTAATGTACATACATGAGTTTAATATTCTGAAAATTGAATAAATTAAATAGAAATTATAAAATATAAGAAAAATATTTTGTTAGAAGACTTTAGAAATGCAAGAATATTAGGAGAATTTTAATATAAACATAGAATCTTGAATATCAGACGCGTTTTCTTTAAGAATTGATTTAAAAGGAAACAATATTCTCGACTTTCGCAGATATTATGCGCATGAGGTAGATTCATTGAAAATAATCGTAAATCAGTACTAAACAACAAGCGCAAGGTCACTGGTTCGTACCGTAACGGTCAGAAATCTCAATTAGCTCTTTGTGCTGGATGTACGTCTGCGCTTGGATTTGATTAATGTACGTTTTACCGTAGGCTGCCTTTGTGTCTGAAGTCAGTGGCGGCTGAGAAACACAATTTACGCCGACCGCGATGGCAATATCTGTTTTATACTCGCACGACGACCGACGAGACTTTGTGAGTGCGACTTGGCGATCCGTTATGATTTACATGGACGTTAGACGAGACTAAAATTTGCCGGAATAATAGATCTTTATCGTAATATCGATAGAGATATTCTCAATTATGGTTAGATTAAATTAATTAATATATTAGCATGAAAGAGATCTTCCGAAGAATTATAAAGATATTCATAATTAATATTTCATGTAATGGAAATGTATGTATATATATATAAATATATATATCTTAATTATCACATTATATACGTCTTATTATATTTTATGAAAATGATTATTATGAGATAATGGATAAAATTTTATATTGTTAATTATTCAATATTTTTTTATCATTTTATAAAGTTCATTATTTTATTCCAAAATTTAATATTAAAATATCTTTCTTTGTCTACGTCAGTTTAATATGCAATTTATCTACTTTTCCACTAAATTCGTTATATTTTTATCTCTTATTTTCCATTTCTTCGTGCCATAATTTGGTCCCACAAAGTGTATGGACTAGTAGCACGAAGACAAATGTTAGCGGTAAAGTCATGTAAATTGATGCACTATGTACAATCGCTGCTTTCTCGTTTTGCAACTGTTCTCGGTTATTTCGCACAATTTCCATAATTCATAATATTAATATTTTGTATAACTCTCGCGTGGTTAGAGGAGACATAAGAAGGATCATCCACGTTGTATTTCTCTCGATGTTCTTAGAGATGGAATCATGCCATAATAATTTCACTCCACGAAGACGTATTGAGCACACGATTTGTCTCTCGTACAAAAGCGCGGGAGGATTACAATTTGCGGTTAAATCAGAAGGAACGGACTGGAAGAAGAAGTGCCTCAACGGAACATAATCCGAGACATTAATTAACCATGTAGTCATAATACTGTCTAATAGTAGAATGAACCTCTGAGAGACGTTTCTTCTTAGCTCATTGTGCAGAGCCACCGTCGAATTAACAAATGGAGCGAGAGGGGACGAAATTATCCACAAATGCTCGGGTCTTTTCCCGAAGAGAGGAGTATCAAACGAGGGGATTCGAAGATGGAAAAGAAAAACGAAAGAGAGACAGTAAAACATGTAGTAGTCATCGAGGAAGGACAATCTGAAGACAAAACAATTGTACGATCTCGTGCCAACGCTTTCGTTTCGAAATGCAATGTCACGTTGCGGAGTGAGTAAGCTAAAAGCCAAGTATTTCGCTTGATGTCGTATGACATGCGTTGGATCGTACTAACAAAAGAATACTTAGCTCTCAGCAGTAAGATAATAAATCTGACAACACGAGCTTCCATCATGTTTTATTTGTCGTTCTTCTAGGAAGCGAATTTCAAGACTTGATGCTTAGATTAAATAAAATTTATTGAACATGTCAATCGCTTAATAACATTTTAATTATCCAAAATTATTCAAAATAAACAAACTGAACGAATTATCATAACTGTTAAATTATCATAAAACTATCATCATTTAAATATTTTATATTAAGAAACTTGCATTGGATTTAAGAAATTAAAGTTAAATATTAAAAAAAAAGATTTATAAAAAAAGAATAATTAGAACATGCAGAAAATCTTAATTTTTATTAATTTTGAAATTTTTGAGTGTGTATATGTGATATACATTGATTTACAGAGGAATGATCGTGCTGCGATATATATATATAATCCCGCTCTTAATCGAACTATTATGTACAAGGGGGAATTTTAGTTATAGAATCAATGAAGAACAGAAGCCGCATGCATGCTTTCGTGCGAATCGCACTCGCCGATCTCGCGCCCACTTGAGATAATTGCGTCGAAGACGAGATGATTAACTGACCAGGGTTACTACGTGGATTGTGGGTCGGCAATCTATTTCGATCTAGATTCCATTTTCCCTTACAAAAGTGCTTCAATGTCTAAACTATGGATAATATACATAATAATAATTCGTTTTTTATTCGTCTTAAGTAATATCTTAAGTAATATCTTAAGATGCTAAGCATCTTACAGCTGTGTGATTGATTTGTCTGAAGTATAATCTTAAGATTCAGAATTTTTAATAAACTTTTTAATACACACTGCATTTTCTTATAGTGGCAACTATTTTACTAATATGAGAAAATGCGGTACTAAAAAATTTTTTTTAAATTCTCATAACTCTATGAGAAAAAAATAAACAATTTTTGTCACTTGTTATTTTTCTGTAAAGTTGATAGTACTTGAGTAAAAAAATTATTGAAAACTAATATTCGATGATTTTTAGTAATTAACATTAATCTTGTTATTGTTACCTTGCTATTACAAAAATTGCAAAATGAAGACTTTTCGATTCAGTTTAATCCACTCTACTAGTACACGAAATATTTGACGATCATTCTGAGACACCCTGTATTATTGTTCCATGTATTACTTTTATATGGGATGTATTGTTTTTCATTCCATTGTATGTTAATTTACACGAGACTTTAACGAGCTCAGTTTCTTTCCTCTTGTTGATTGCTATTATTCTTCCTAATTTTACACAATTGTTGACTTAAAATAAGTTATCTCATAATACACTTTAAAAGAGGGGGTGGCGAGAAAGAGATTGTCACAATGCGCGTCGACTTGTCACAAAAGGAGAACGCTGAGCTTTCGCATGTTGGTACGTTACCGCCTCTTTTATCTTTTCCTTCTCTCGTCGCGCCTCATTCTTTTTCCTTCCCCATCGGCGGCGCTTTGCTCCCTTCATTTACCGCAAGCACGCAAACCCACGAGCAAACCTTCTCCTCTCTCCTTGGAGAACAAAAGCCAGTCTGCTAGCTGCCTTCCTTTCGGATACGACCGCGCGCGGGATGAAGTCTTTAAGTTCTTTTCTTTTTCATTCCAGACGGGAGATTCCATCTCTGTGGTACTTATATTGTTTTATGTGGCGAACGTTTAATTAGAGCATCCCAAATGCATGGAACATTTCACACGTTTCATGCAAACGTTCCAAAGACACACGAGAAAGATTTAATAAATTTGTTTTTAATTTATCTATCATCTTATTTTGACTTCTCATGATCGAATTTGTATATTATTTTTGTTTCGTATAAATATTCTGGATACATCTACAAGACATGTAACTATACATTGAAAAAGGAGTTTCAGTTACAGTTACCAAATGTTTGTGAAATAATGTCAATTAAATATTTGATTCATATAATCAAAAATTATTTAATTTCCTAAATATTTAATAAATATTATCAAACGGTTACCATTTAATAATGCTTACGAATTTAAAAAAGTTATTTATAAAAGTAAAATAATTTTTGATTATATTAATCAAATATTTAATTGGCATTATTTTATTAAACATTTAGTAACTATTATGAACTTTTTTCCAGTATAGAATATAAGATAATATGGCTTTGAGAATATTTAATGATATTTTAGAATTTAATTCAATTTTTATTTATTTGTGTGCGTATGAAAAAATTTGAGCGCGTTCGTCCACCCTCATTTCAATGAGTTCTGTAGCATCATGAATTCTACTCAACTAGTATTCGTTGCCTTCGTATGTACATACGTGTACATAAAGTACAATAAGGAGACTTGGTGCGCGGTCGACGACGTTCGCGCGCACAGTTTGCTCTCTCTACGCCGCCAACTCGAATAATTCACATTGTCCGTCGGGAATGGTAGATAGTCCAGGGTTTTCTTTTGCCAATTATTTCGGGACACGTTGGTGCGAGGAAAGAAAGTCCCGTGAGGCAGAATAGATCGCGCGATTTTCTCCGGACTAATTTAGCCACGTTCTTATTTAACGTATTCTCTCTTTCTCTCATTCCCCGCGTCCCTTTCTCGTATCTTTCTCTTCGTCTACGCCTCACTGCATCTACCGGCGTGTGCCTTCCTGCTCGGAACTCGACTCGATTAGTCCTCTCATTAACACCATCCGTAGGGTACAGCGGACGATATTTTACAACGATTGACGTTGTCGCGACCGGTCAGCATCCTGTCTATTGGCGAGGCACATAGAAGAGATCTCGATCACCGGCCGTTCCTATTGATAATGATAAAAAAAATCGATAATCGAATCCATTAACGAATCATCGAGCTTTAGGTGAAACCATCCCGACTGTATTTACGTAATTCACATTTCCGAACTATTAACCTCGGCGCAGTTACGTTAATATACGCATCCGCATCTAATTTTAACGGATCGACGAGCTCGGCTCGTCGTCGCGCCGTTCTGAAGACAGAGCATGCTCGTTTGCGGAAATTTCTATCGACGCTGATCTATCTGCTGGATAACGGCAGATTAATGAGTAGAGGATTAGTAGTTGTTCGCCAACGACCCGGAGAAACCTCGAAATTGTGTTTTCTTTTTTGAAGCTTCTGCTATTTTTCAATTCGTTATTTTTTAATTTTCAATCTTCCGAATATTTAATTACTTGCGTTACCGTTAAGCTACTATTATCTAATTTTAAATATTTTACAGGAAAATTATTTCAACAGTATATTCTATAGAGATTACTGAAATAATAATCTGTGTTCATTTAAAATATACAATATTTGTTCTTTTTACATCTCAGATTTAATTTTACAATTTATTTTAGACTTACACAGGAAGAAGTTTGTATATATATTCTTTTTCTTCGGCAGTTACTTTTTTTCAACTACATTTTATCTTGAAAGAAATGTTGATATTATTACATTATCCTTTGTCAATGTTACATTAATATTTAACTACGTTAAAATTGGATTTGTTAAGCTCATATGATGGTTTTAAGATCGAAATCGTCTCATCAGCAAATTCGCGTGCATTCCAATCAAAGTTCCTCGCGGTCGTGCCCGTCGGGATTTCCTCTTCTCCCTGCTGAGCGTCCCCGCCCTCATCGTCGCCGCTTGCAATTTTCGACGCGCCTTCCTTCGCCCAGCGAATTAATGCTCGCGGTGTTTCAGGGATCGCGCGCGCCATTCATAACGCGAATGTTATTAGTGCAGATCGGAGCAGATATACCGCCCGGCCCGCGTCGTGTGGTTAAAATAAAGATGATGAATGCCCGGCCGTCCCTCGCCGCGGCACTGGATGTAGATTAATATCGGCCCTCGCTCGCTTACTACTCCGCGCGCGCCTCCTACTAATATCTACCGCCCATAGTAGGTAGTAGGTACACGAGGATCCTGTATCGCTTCCTTCGCATCCGATCGTTTGCACTGGTAGCATCTTGTCGAAAAATCCTTCAATAATACACATTCTTGGTGTATCTTTCAAAAAATTAGTAGTTTATCGAAACAACACGGAGACTTACATTCTAAAAAATATATTGGTGTGCATGAATTCAACACTTTGCGGTGTCTATAGTATTCTCATCGTATTGCACTGTGCACTGAAAAGAAAATATAAGAAAATATAGTTAATTTTAATAAATATTTAGTTCAATACTGCCAACTAAATTTTTTATTTACTTACAGTAAGTAAATATTTGTTCAATAAAAAAAAATGATTGTTAAATCAAATTAACATTTCTTGTATCAAATAAATATATCTTTAATAAATATTTAATAAATATTTAGCTGGCAATATTCAACTAAATATTTATAAAAAATTGACTATTTTTTTTTAATAACACCAAAATTAATTTGACATCAAGAATTTTAAATCGATATTATGATGATGTTGATATAAACATCAGAGGTTTTGAATCCACATTATATAAGTATTAATTCACTCCGATATTTTGTAAAATATATCATTTCTTTTATTCATCGATTTTTAGATTCAAATAACCTTTCAGATGGTAAGATTGTCTATTGAATTTATTATTCGTAAGTATCACAATTTCAAAGGTTTAAAAACCTGTAATTAAAGCATCGGTAAATGTAAACATTACAATTAATTTATGAGAATTACTTAAGACTATAGATTTTTAATTACTATTTTATTAATTCCTTTTTTTTTATGTATTATATAGTTTTAAATGATTTTTATAAAGTTTAATCTTGAACCGAGATGAAAGCAAAGATATTTATTTGTCACGCATAACTAGATATATTCTCGAGAACAATTCTATTTCTAAATAATGTGTGAATAGTAATGATGTGCTGTCTCGTAATTTTGTTCTCGATATTGCATATTTGATACACGAATCTCGTACGATTCCGTGCGAGCGACTTCTTCGAATCTCTTCCGATATCCGAGATGAGAGAGAATCGTTTAGAAGGAGTATTTCTCCCGCGATAACATATCCCACGTTATTGCGAATGATATCATTTTTACGAGGCTCCTCTGTAACCGGGCAGCTGCTTCTGCATTACACTGAGCTCGAATTTTGAATTTGAATTATTGTAATAACGGCTTTCAGCACGGTCTGTATGTTTCGCGCGCGTTAAGTATAAATATTCAGATGCTCTCGCATCGTGCGTACGATTTACCGGTGCGGGAACGTTAATGAAATCGCGCACGCCACACATACCTCAATAAATTTGCATAGTAGTGGCGCACATATTTAGTCGGTCGGTGGTTTCAGTTTAAATCAAGAAGTTCGATCAATGATATCGAGTCTGCATCTCGGATCTCACCTCCTTTATTGAAAAACGGTCCAATACATTCATCGACTTGTGTTTGGATTTTTGTGAAGTATCTATATTCGTATACGTTTTATTTCGCGTTTATTGCGCGTTTTTTGAGAGAGACAACGAATGATGTAATGACTGATTATGCGATAATTGTAAAATATTTTATTTATAGGTATATAAGCTATAATACATAAAACATCAAAAGTGATATACTTTAGGGTATATTTTTGTACAATAATTAGACTCCTTTTAGTAATTAGTTGATTTTATTTTCATATGTCGTTTATATTTAACTGAGATTAAACTTTTTATCTCTTGTGGATACGTAGTTATTAAAAAATCAGAATAAATATAATTTAATTGTATATATTAATTATGCAACACTATAATACGTAAAACAATCATAGTTAAAAATAAACCTTTATTAATAAATATTTTGCATCAATTACTTATACAAATAAATTTCTCGATATTAATTTTATCGATGAGCAATGAACATGTACAAGCCTATGCTATAACTATGTTATAAATAATGAAATGTCTTGCTTTATCTTTAATTTAAAGAATATGATCAAATATACCTTGCCCATTTAAATGGCAAAGCTTATACAATAGGATTAACTTGATTGGATTATACAATTGCATAGCGGAAGTAATCGAGCGAATTGGTATATGGTCAGCGTTACGATCTCGACGAAATTCATCGACACTTTAAAGTCTCTCGAGAGACATTTGTAAGCCACCTACGACACTAACGATCACGTGAATATCCGCGACATCGACACACGTTTGTATAATCCGTCGTAACGCGTCGTAAGCGGGTTTTCCTTCGCGTATGAAAACGCCTTCTAACGAGACAAGGGCGTATTGCTTTCAGGTAAAAAAGGAAATATTGCGACTTAAATCAGTCACTTCCACTATTAAAGCGGATGGTCATCCGATCAAGACGAGTCGCGTAGGTCGTGCCAGGGGCGGATACGGAAATTTTCACAAGATGTCATATGTATATTAAAATTTTAGCAGAATAAATTATTCTTATCTCGCAGCAAGATCTATATATATAAAAACACAACATATATATATATATATATATATATATATATACCCTGAGAAAAAAATTGTTTATTTGACTGAATTAATTTAGTTGTCTTTATTTTTTTGTTGGTAATATATATTTAAGTCAAATATAATTTGTTTAACTTAAATACATGCAATCTTTATCAAAGGAAATAAAAATTAACTAATTTAATTTAGTCAAATGAATAAATTTTTTTTCTTAATATACAAATTCTATAAAGGTAATGGTTAAAATAAAACTATTACATATATTAAATTACAAATACGTCAAACGAATGAAAACCTTTATATGTGTAAAACTTGAATTTATGTACAGTTTATATACAATTAATTTATATTTTGAAATCTATTAAAGAAATTTGTATTTGTATTAGAGATTTTTCTATTTTGGAATTAATCTTAAGATTGGATTGTTTCATCTTTCATTAAACTTCAACTCACCCTCTTACTCTCTTACCCTCTTACTCTCTTATGTTCCTATTCTTTCACTCTTTTGCTTATCCAATAGGTAAATTATCATATAGTTTATTCGAAGATGGAACAATTGACCTTTAATGTGGCACCTTTAGTTCTTATCTATTATGGTAATTTCACAGTTGATATTCAATATCCTCTCTTTGAGTTTACCATAACTTTTCCGATAAGTCAATCCGCCCCTGGGCTATAGTCGCGAGTGAGCGAAGGACGGACGATAATGTCTTGGCGACATACTCTGGACGCGTTTCAGATCCTGTTCATGTTATCCGGGCTCGCGCGAATGGATGTGCCTTTCGGTCTGACAGAAGACGCCTTCGAGCCATACTAGTCGCAAACTCGATCAACTCGTGTGCTAAGAATTATGGCTTATAATATAACTGTCAGTTATTAGATTAGATTCCGGGCTTAATAAGTCATTCTTAAACTTTCATTAAAATGAAAAAGGATTAATATTTGTAATTATAATTTGTAACTGATAAAATTTGCAATTAATAATTTATGTAATTGTCGATTGATTTTCTCCGTTTTTGATGATGTATTCATAATACAGAATACAGCGCAAAATGTGCGATAATAGCATTAATTGAAATTGATTAAAAATTTATAAGCAATATTTTATAATAAAAGCGGCATAACTCATAATACATTTATATGTCATGCGTTAAATATTATGGGTTTTATTGATTTACACAAAGCTTATCGCTCGATGCTTCGGCACTTGTTTTGGTATGGCGCGCTGTGTGTTGTACAGTTACTTAAATCATTCGTATGCCGAGACTAGAGCAATAGTAGCAAGCTGCTCCACACGTCTCATTACTCTTAGTGATGCGATAGCAACGAGTAATACATGATGCCAAACGCGATCATGCCTTACGAATACTTATCGAATATCGATCCGCATGATTAACTCTTGCGATTAATAGTCATAAGCATGTCAAGACAATTTTTTTGTTGAAAGATATCTTGTTTTTATTTTTTTAGTTTAGTCATTCGAAATAAGAATAAATAAAAAATAACAGGGGAATGTTACGAATAAATCTTGCATTACATTTTACAATTTTTTCAAATATGTGACGCAAATTGGTTAAAAATTGATTGAATTAAGTTAACGTAAGAAAGTTATGTATTAATAATTAACAATATGTAATTCTTATGTAGATGTTTATTTGATTAATTTTTAAAGTATTAATTATTTTAGAGTTGATATATTTAATTTTATTGTATATTTTTATTTGCAGATCAACGTACATACTTTAATGCGCTGCTACGCATCGTATCGGTGAGTGTCAAATTATTTTTTTATCTGAGGATCAATAATGGATCAATAAAAAAATATTACAGATGAATATAACATCTCATAGATCCTTTTCCTTCAAATAAATAGCAAGGAAAGCATAAATATGTATTTCATTCTGAAACATATTACATATTGCATAACTGTTTAGAATTTCCTTATTTTTTCACGATTAGTTTATATAAATTATTGTACATAATAATACTTAAAAATTTTATCAGTTTAGATAAGAATGAGATTTTTAGTTTAATTGATTATTGTTTATCAATTTATATGTATTGCAAATAGAAATAAAAACATATGAAATATATTTTACTGTTATACAGCATATGTATATATATTAATTAATTAATTACTTAAAATCATTTTTTTATATAAGAAAATATGATTAAAAATATATGATTATAAATTTGTCTTTATTAAGTGATTTGAGACTTCAGTATCCAGTAGCCTGCTTCTTGCATTACAATTTGGTATCATCTCACGTGAAAAAAATCTATTATTATGACATCACAACGAACTGGCTTATTAGTAACTTAGCGACGGAATAGTATGCGTTTTTATTACTTTTGATCGGGGAGTGGGCATTCTTTCGTGCAACCATAAAATACCGATGAACAGGATTGTTTTACGACCTTACTATAAAAAAGAAACTATCATTTGTTAAATTAGCCTTAACGAGCAATAAATTTAAATCACATATTTTTAATACAACCGTTGTTTATTGATTGATCTCTAATGAGTTCGATCGTTTAAAATCCTTTAAGATCTAGCTTTGATCATTAGGGCCTTTGTTTCTATTCCTTATTGTTAAAATCCTTTAGTTAGTTAAAAAACGTATAAGTACTGATTTTTTTATAATTTTCATGGGATATAAGCTCAAGAGTATTAATTAATCCATTTTAATCTCTTAAAGATAGAATTTTCTCTAAAGATTGATTGGAGAATGACTTTTCGTCTAAATTAAAGCTTTTACTAGCAGAAGCTCGTACACACCGACACTTTCATCAGTTAAAATTTGTGACTAGTGCGAGTCCAGTGGCCCCTGTTAATACGCAAGACATTCTCAGACGGCGTCGCCACGAATTAATATAGCCTCGACGGCACGGTGCATCGGAGATTATAATTGCTCTCAGAATAATAAGAATATCCTCTAGGAATTATATGCAGAACGACTGCAGTCTGCGCTAAAGATATTTCTAATAAATTTAATCTACCCTCGTACGTGCGATGCGCCACATTGTGCTTTGTATCAAAAAAGTTAATTACTCTCATCGTCCTTTCAAGTTCTATATACACGACAGTAATGAAAATATGAAATAAACATTAAAAATTTAAATTTGAGACATTCCACAATCTGTTATATTATCACAAACATTATAAAAAGAAATTTTTATAAAAAAAAATATCTTTGTAATATGATTTACTAACTTTTAGTAATTAATAAAATTTTATTTAAAGGTAAAATTTTTTTATCTATTACTGTTTATTTTTTACGTATTTTATTATAATTTATTTTAAAAAAATTCTTGAATTGATTTTAATACATAAACAAATATTTCCTTCAATTATATATATATCTATTTTAACGTTATAGAAGTAATGTCGTTAGAGGTGATAGTTTTACGAGTTAACTCTTAAAAATGTATATAAGAGACGTCACGCAGAGACGGAATCCTTTTTCGAGCTTTATTTTTGGAGCAATCTGAATTTCCATCGTTAATTTCCATTTTCATTATCTGTAGACATGTTAATAACCGCAATATACGTGTACATTATATAATGAATATAATTTTATGAGACATCTGGTACCGACTATACTTAAGAAAGAGACTTTTTTTATAATAAAATTAGGCAAGCAAATACTACTGCTCTAAAAAGTTTCTCTTCGACTTTGAAGACTATTATCGATATTCGGAATTACCGGTATTTATTTCTTATGATTTTTATATAGGTTTGATTGTATTGAGTTGTCCGGAAAGTTCGTGCCAACTAACCTATATAATTTAATAAAGGTATACTAAAATTTAAATCTTTTGCGTTTCAATTTTCCTTCAACATCGGCACGAACTTTCCGGACAACTCAACATATTAATGTATTTCTTCATTCTTATCTGAAGCATCTTTATTCGTATGAATCTGTGAATACTATGTATGTTCAGACTAATTGCTGGTACTTAACTGATTATCTCACGAAATATTTCGATTGCTATTGGTTGCTTGTTTGATTTGATCTGGGCAGTACTCCAATTATGTAATCTCCGATTTTTTTCATTACGATGAAACGAAGCCATCAGGCCTTGTAACGTCGGACATTGAGTGATGCTGCCGAGACGAGTGATTGTATTCGCAAACATTTTGCTAAATTGAGAATCGGACTAAATTTAGATCGCAAATCAGGTTCGCGAAATCAACTTGAACGGATGCTCGATCTTTTGATTCTTCAATGTGTTGTTCATATAGTGGGACATGATGATTAATGTACGATATAGGTATTTAACGCGAATTTATTAAATATTTTATTTAGCAACAATAGAGATCTGTTTCTTAAAATTGATATCTATATAAATTAATAAATACTATAACTAATGTTAAATAGATGAATTTCATTCATTCTTTTTACAAAGAAACATTTTCAAAGATTTTATTTTTATAAAACGATACAAATGAATCAATAATATAAAGATATAATTCCTGATATGTTTGTACGCATAATCTCTTAAGCTTATTTTAGACAATAATTCACGACCAAATTTGGAACAAAATTCTTTATAATTTTATAATTTTGCGTGTCGTGTAACATAGAAAATATTTGAAGAAGTAAAATTTATATATATATATATATATATATATATATATATATGAAATATAAAATATATCTATGTCAGGATACACGTTTACATTTAGGATATGTGACACATAAAATTGTAAGTGGAATTTTATCTTGAATTGGTTGTGAATTAAATAGATTGTCTAAAATGGACTGTTGTGAAGTTCCTTCCCCCTCCCCTCAATATTTATTTGTTAATAACTTTTTAGCTATAGGTGTGCAAACGAAAATCTATCAATTAAAACCTTTTCAATCTAATTTGTTTGAAGTTGAGGAGTTAGTACGAAGAACTTTTTTATTGAAAGTGTGCAAACGAAATGAGTATACATTGCAAACGAATTGCAATTGAATGAACTATATATATAAATTTAATTTTCTTTAATGTTGGGGGGCTAACTTTACAACAATCTAAAGCTTTAGAGACAAATAAAATTTAAATTAAATTTTGAATTTGTTTCGATATCTGTAGATGTATCACGTGCATTCTTTCTCTTAATGTGTTTGCTTTGTCCGCTTTACCATGGCCATCCAGTATTTCTGGATTGAGCTCTCAACAGGGTTAAGGTAGCTTAAGCGTTGATTGAGCGAGCAGCTTGGAAGCTGGCTTAGTTCTTTGAATCGGAATCTCAGTTGCAAAGTTAGGACTTATATACTGCCGCTTTCATCATATCTGTCATCGCGTAAATAATAAATTCGAAATGCATTTCTTGCATTTTTCCTTTTCTAAATATAATAATTTATTATTATTATTATTATTATTATTATATTATATATTTGTTATCGTCATGGGAAATGTTCTATAGAACTGATTTTTCTAATCGCGCATATATAATAAAGTTTTTTCGAAACTAAATTTTTTTGTGTTATATTGTACTATTATTAAATAAACAACTATTAAAGGAAAAAAACTAACAATTAAAGGCTAAAAAAAAACAACAATTAAAGGAATCATTTCGAGCGATTTTGCGCGTTATCTTCGCGATGCGGAATCACGTTAGCATAATGAAATTAATGATGACAACATCGGTGGTCCACCGATAGCGCGCAGATCCGATTATATCGATCTCGATCGTCGTCGCATATTCGTGTTGCTGAGAAGGCAAGCTGAGGAAGATGGAGAAACGAGACATAACGGGGCGAGGCGGACCATTAACTATTAAGCGCGCAGATATGCATATGAGACGATAGTGCGTGGGCTTGCTCCAATCGGCGGCCACGTCGCTATATATTGCCGAGATAATATCCCGATCTGATTGGATGGTTATAAACGGAGTATTGCCGCCGCGTGCAGGTTTTAACGCTGTGACGCTGCGCGTAGTCGATAGCTTTTCGACGTGCTGATACAATATATATACGACACAAGCACTTTCGTAAGAACAAGCTGAAACGATTGCGCCATCACATTCGATTTTAAATAAGAAAACGATGGATCTTGACAAGAGTTTCGTAAAAAATTAAATCAAAAATATCTGAGAAAATGCCTTTATTTTGAAATTTATTTAAAACAATTTTATATATTGAATTTATATTTATCTCCTAAAATTTCTCTCCGTCCAAATCTTGTTAAGTCATTAGAAATAATACATTTTCATTACAAAAAACTGAATCTATATTTTAATTTATTTTATTTTATGATATTTTTCTTGTGAATATATATTTTCCAAAGATAAATCTTATATTAAATCCGAACTACTACATAAAATATTAATTTGTCGCTATTTGCAATGAGGAGAAGCTGAGTCTCTAGACTCTAAAGCGGTTGACATCATTTCCGGAGGGAAATTCGGTAACATCGCTTACGTTAGGCAAACCGGAAAGCACCTTCGCGACCACCTGCGCATCATACGGAAATGTATTTGTATTCAATTTTTCGTGATGATTATATTCGTTCGACGACGTTTACGCTGAATAAATATGCTAAGAGCTCGATTCTACGAACGTATAGAACGTATAGAAATGAAGATGTTCTCTTTCCATTTTCAACGTCCTCGAGGGTTCAAGCCGCATCTGCCGCGTACCTGCGTTATCGATTTTCGACCCGCGAGTGCATTTACCTCGCGAAATAGGCCGAGGTACAAAAGATGAATCGAGAGTGAAAAGGAAGAGATCGGTTTGTTCCTTGAAACGAGAGCACGAACGCAGGTTGCTCGGTTCGCGCATAATAATGAATCTCTCTCTCCGGAACGGAAAACGGGCTTCCAGATCCGCCCGGAGCTCGACGCAATAATGGAAAGCGTGCCTATTACTATTTTATTATCGCTCACATATGCCAGAATGCCTACTTATCGTTGCACTATATCGGGGGCATCTGAGATGCGAGTTATTGCGATTAGTAACGGGTACGCTTCTCTACAGTTCAAGATACCTTATTGCAACTCGTACAATCGAATGAAATACAAAACCGGAGATAAACTTCTCCCGGTAAACTGATGCGCGCTAAAAACCGCGACACGTAAACTGTTTTATGATCCGTTATTCGAAATTATTTTCGAATAATACCTAGACGTTTCCTTATCGCCTCAGCGTTTCCGCTTATCCGCGGGTTATCGAAGGTCCAATGATAATTACCGATGACTATCTGTATCTCGGAAGCGACTGTGAGAGATCGAGAGATCTAGTTTAAACGCGGGATCTCGGGTGCACACTGTAGCGTGGATCGATACTTTCGATGCTAGTCGTTTCAGACAATTAATCAGAGCGTTCGTCGTAGATAATCCGCGACGCTTAACTAGCGAAATATATCCGGAATACGCCCGTAGCGTAGTAGGACGAAGCGCAAGAGTGATGGCTAGTATTAGCGACAATCATCGATAACCGTTCGCCGATCAACCGGTAACTTAAACTAGTCTTGTAACAGATATTCTTTCTACGAACTAATATCTCTGATATTATTTTAGCGATTACCATATTCACGAGACAATGTTGTAATAAGTGTACGCCGATCACCGCCGGTGAAAATTAAATCAGATTCCTAGACGTTTTCTGCTATCTTATCCAGTTACATATTTCATATTTCGAACATGCCTCTATCTCGCCTACTCGTTCCCATCCCGCATGTACCTCTTTCTCGTTAGCAAGCGGTCGCGCGCGGCCGCTATAAATTTGATTGGCACGAGCTTACAGTGAGTATATATATATCTCGGCGACCAAGGAACGCGGTTATTTCGATTATATCCGCGTGGATATTTGGAACAGTGGCATTCCTATTAATTGAACCCAAAGTCATAACGATGTAGGCGAGCACAAGAATGCGTGGACATGATCCCACAAACGAAGAAATGAATTTGAAGAGGAATATTTTTGGAAGTTAACGCCTGAGTTAACTGACGATACGAAACAATAAGAAAGAGATTTACGCTAATTTAATTGAAGAAAAATTCAGGAAGAAGGAAGCGGTATAGCGTTAATATACTCTCTAAATTTGAATCGGTGAATAGTTACTAATTATCAAGTGGCACTTTGCACTGATAATCAATGAAGTTCAACTAAAAAAAGGAAGAATGTTTGAGCATTATATAACTAAAATACTGATATCTGCACGTTAATATCAATCTTCCAATACCATATTCATTGAATTTAAGCACTAAAACAAAGTTAATTAGATCACCATAAAGATTAATTAGATTAGGGATTTCATATTTCATTCACTGATTACCAGTGTTACTGATATCAGTGATTATCCACTGATTCAGATTTAGAGAATAAAAACGATAAAAATTGACAATTTATAATGCTAAAATTATTATGAATACTGAGCAATTAGAAATTGCAAAATAAATGAAAAAAAATTTGATTCAATTAGCTCTCCGAACGTTATTCTTAATTTTCTCAGATGATATCCTGTATAGCTTAACGTTATTAATATCCATTTCTACCAATGTAGATCAACTTTAATCTTAATTTAATTTACTTTTTTCTTGTTCTTAGAATCAGAAAAAGATAAAGAGTAAGTTAAACCGAGATTAAAGTTAATCTACATACATCGATAGAAATGGACATAAAAATCTTTTATGCTAATGCAAATTACACAGATATCGTTTAAGAATTGTATTACAAACGATACAAAACGTATCAGCTCTTATCTTTCTTCGCTATAGGGTTAACGTACTAAATCGGTACGTTATTCAGAAGTCACGGTATATTAAGCATGTGACACGTGGATCCTTGAGTCATCCCGAAGGAAGACACCCGTCCTGGAGTGACGGCAAGAGATAGTCTAACCGAAATTCCGGGACAGGCTCCTGGACAGGCTTAGTAGGGAGCATAATAAGAAGCGTTATGAAAGGAAGGCACGGGACAAGATCCTCTTGCACGTTGAATTCGAATCTGAGCCGTTGGCGAACACCTTGAGCACACACGCGACGTGATTCAATGCGACTCAGCTGTTTGCCCCTCCGTTGAACTCCGGCTTTTTTTTTACTATCCATCCTGCCTCGGGCGACTAAACTTTCAATTTTGGCACGCGTCTTTTGACAGCAAAAAAACGTTGGAGCCGTTAGATTTATCTCCGTTAACGTTAGAGACGTTGTGTTTCCCGTATTAAGACTATAATTTGATTAGAGTACCGACCGTTAGCAAAAAAACGTGGAATCTTGCTTTTTTATTTGCGTAGGAAAATAAATATGAAAAATTGTAGCTTCTGAAATTAATGTTTTATTTTTTAAACTGATATGGCGTAATATTCCAAATTACTTTAATTTTAAGATGAATAATAATTAAAGTATTAAAATAAAAACTATTGTTTTATATTAGATTAAGATGAATAAAATAGAGAAAGAAACAGAATTTTACTTTTTTCAGCGGCAGTCAATGAGACCGCTGCAGTTTAGGAATAACTCTATGGACTCCTTTAGAATTCACAAAAATTTACGAAAATTGAATATAACAAAAATCAAAGTTTATAAATTAAATAATTATATTAAATTAGTTTAGCTATAAATGATTGTTATCTATCATTGGCACGATTGCAAATGTAGAGCAAACGCTAATAAATAAAATAATAATTTTATTTTTTTATGGATCAAAATATTTATTTCGCAATGTAATGCAGTACAATTTATCAACTCTATTTCAATGAGTACTGTGCAGTATGCAAGTTTCAATTCGTTCGTTTCGAATGCATCATCCTCTCCACTTTTTTCACGGCAGGTACATTATAGAATGTACGTTACGCAAGAGACCCAGCAACGTATCTGAGACTTCTACCTGAAACCTTTCAGAAGGAGGGAAAGGAAAAAAGGAAGATAGGTAGCATGGGGATGGCACGCGCCAACTTAACCAGCAAGGGAGTGGTGGCCCCGATCAGCTGCAGCTGCGCCCTCGGTTCTCTGCTCTTGGCAGCCAAGCAGTTCTTTACTGCTTGGCTCCTAGCCGATCTTGACCCGATCGTATCGAACGCCGCGCGGCCGAACCCGCTGTCATCCGAAAACGAATAACAGCGCCCGCGTTTAATCTCCCTGGAGGCCCCTGCTATTCTCGAAAGGGCGACAAGTTGACTTTACATTTGTGATTTATATCTCGCCATATCGCGCCTTGTCTCTAAATGAACAGTTAGTCCGTTGATTTAACTAGAGATACATGAAGAAATATTTCTCTTAAATAATATAATAAGATACAATTATTACTCTTTTCACTCGACTTGTTAATGATGTCGTTATCAGAAATATTTTATAGATTGGAATAATAATTTTATTATTTTAAAATTATATATAATTCTAAAGGAAAAATGAGATATACGTTAAATAAATAAGTCAATTTCATTTGATGTTTTTACACATGATTCTGCATTTTGATTGTATTATTGCTAACCATATTGAAACATTATAAAATATGTAAAATTGCTCTTGGTAAATGTAAATTTCAATGAAATGATATACTCCTCTCAGTCATCATATATTTTGCGTCCATAACGTCAGCATTAAAGTTTTCACTACTGCCACGTGCATCTGGCAGAAGCTTGTCGTTAACATCTATCTCCATCTTGTGTAGAACGTACACGTATAGGAAAAGCGCCTAAGGCCACCCTCGCGCCGTGTTTAGACACGGTCGCTATTCGTTTGATAAACGACCAGTGGGCGGCTGGTCAAGCGGTCAGTATACAGTGTGTTGTCGGTATTGTCGTTGCATTGTGCTAACTGTACGGAAACACGACGTGTACACGATTAGCCACCCTCGTAAACCCTGGTTAAGAAGGGTGTCGCTTTGGCCACCTTCAAGGCGGCGTGTCCACATGCGCGTATATCACAAGGGGGACGATGACGACTACCAGCTGGCGCTATAAGGAGGCGTCCTTCTCGCGGGATTTTCGTCCCCATTGTCCTCGTAAATGCCTCGCGTGAACGTCCGATCGTCACATGCTGCGTTTTAGACGGATGTAAACGCTTAACTTCGATTTTTTATCAATGCCGCGTCACCCTCCGTCGTTTTTTTCTCTCTCGCCTTTAAGACAGTAATCATAACCCTCGGCAGCTATAAAAGAAATATAACATATGCCGTTACTTATGTTCAGTTAATCAGTAGCGTGAATTTTCGAATTTTAAAATAAAAAAAATGATGACATTTTATTGCGAGACTATTATAATTTATAAGATAAGATATATAAAAGAATAAAATTATTTTGTAACGATGAACATTTTGTTCAATATATAAAATCATTAAAACATATTTATTTATTTGAAAATTAAAAAATCAAAATGATAATCAGTGCATGATTGTTATTATTTTAGAATAATAAATTATATTGTTGTATTCGTCTAAAAATCTCAATTATATTATTTAAGTTTTTATTGTATATTATTAATTTAATTCTAGCATAGCATTTTGATTGATAACTAAGTTTCAAGAAAATTCTACAGGATGGAAATATAGGCTTCCGTATTTCAGAAGCCTTATTTCAGATTGTACGCGAAATGATCCTGGTCTCGTTTCCTTCATAGTTATGTCTCTGAATATATGTTCACCTTTTCAATTATGCCGGACGCTATCATCGATGCTACAGCCGTAATTATTGTCGGTATACATTTATCGGTTGCACAATTAAATTATCATAGTCCTTTCAGGAAAGAGGACTTTCGCGTTGATCCAGGAAGGAATAAGCCTCGGGCTAATATCCGAGAAACCGGGCTCAATCTGCCGTACATGTGAGATAATTTATAGAAATATCCAGCGTTGCACGACTGGTTAATGCCGCGACAGGAATGTATTTGGTATTTCTACATGTTGCGCTCGGCATAATGCATCTCATTTTCTCCGTCTGATGCTTTTGAAGTAACCGACCATGTAAAGATGTTTCGCCAAGATTTTCTATAATATAGAGCATTCTCGGAATAAAATGTATCTACAACATTACTTTAGAATCTTAAGGACATACGATATTCTGAATAAAATAGAACCAAAGTATAGGAAAGATATGTACAAAGATGTGCAAAATATATATTTTTGAATAAAATATATATTTATGAAAAATAAAAAATACATTATATTGTAATAATACATATATTATATTGAAATTTTTGACAAGAAATAATAGGACAGAGAAATAATACATCGCTTATTATATTCGGAATACTAAACTCAAGTTCTTATATTTAAGACTATTTTAAATATAATCTTCAGATGTCATAAACCAATCACAGAATATTAAAACATTACTTAAGATTACTTGAAATAAGAACCGATTGTGAAGCCGACTTAAGTTAATTATATATTTTACAGCTGTGAAATATCATTGAACGATCATTCCTTACTCAATTTAATTAGCGTGAATGATCTATTAGCTTCTTTCATGAATCAACAAAATGAGTCTGGATTTCGTAATTTAGAATTAAAATCACATCGAAAAATTCTCAAATACATCACATCTGTATCTATACGGTGTAATGCATGCGACATTACACCGGCATTTCTTATACGATAAGTACAATACGTGCATACAGGTGTAATGAACGGAAAATATGGCCCTCCAGACGCGCTTGATTCACATTTTGTTCGCGTATCGAGAACATATAGATCCTTCGAGATCGCACGATACTCATTAATTAAAATAGCGAGCTGTTAGTCCTGTATTAACGCCGGGTTTACTGTCGCACGGAATTTATTGAAACGTGCATATGACTGTCACTCAATGTAATTACCCGTACCGTTCCCAGCCGGCGGCGATCGCGAGCGATTCTCATTAATGTCCAATGCTTCGTAGCTTTCATAGAGGCTAAGCGAGCGTGTTTTTCACTGGTTTGCGTACATAAAAGGATTATATATCGTCGACACAATCGCTTGATTCCGTTAAGTCTTTTTTATGACGAATTTTATTTTCTACCACTGACATATAAAACCGATAACACAACGGAGAGACTTCGCAAATATTAATGATATCATATACGTTATTTCGGCTTTGACAGAATAACTTTATCGAAAAAATAAATTACAATATTTTGCAATTAATTATAATTTTTGATAAACTCCTTTCTGCAATTCTGGCTTATACAACATTAATTGTAGTTATTTTTAAAGTAAAATCCTCTAATATTAAAATTATGAGAGATATATTGATTGAATTGGATAATATAGTTTTATTAAATCACGATTAATATATCTTTTATTTAATTACAAATTAATGTACCAATAGAAACGAATTTATTAATAACTGACATTAATTACAATTGTTTAATTATCTTAATGTAATTATCTTTGATTGAGGGTTGGATTGATGTTTCTTCGGTCAAAAGATAGAATTAATAATAGATACATCTCTTTAGTCAAATTTCGCGTTATATCATTGAATCGCATTCGTTTTCATCGAATTTATTTAATCGTCCAGAAATAACTTTCCTACTAAATGCAATTTTCATTAAGAGTGTTCGCGGTTTGGTCGCGTGACACCGTCTTAATTCGCAATGGAACGGCTAAATGAGAAGCTGGTTTCATATAACGCGCTGATTTACAGATATTAATTAAATATCCAGTTTGCATGATTCCGATTCGACGCGGCATAAATGTGTAGTGAATGTTTTTTGCGTGATGACATATGTCGCTTTTATCTCGATATTCTCGTCATATCATGTTTTTTACGCGAATATATAAAACATAATTCATAATTTTAGAGCGTACATTCACGAGCAAAAATATGTCTCACTTTTAATTAACTTTACTTACTTTTATTTCTATATTATTTTAAATTTAAATATAAGTATAAAAACGGTTAAAAACATTTTATTTTTTAATAAAAATTTTTAAATAAAAATAATCATTTATTTTTTTAAATATAAATAAGTATAAAAGCATTTACTCAAAAGGTATTTAAATAGGATATTTTAGAACTAGGTACATTTTTTTTCTGACTGGAAGTCCAATCACTTTGTCTCTTTATTTTTCAATATAATATTTCATATTACTGCGTCTTGATGTTTTTCTGGTTATTTTGAAATATCAGTCATTGAAAAAAATCTAGTTATGTATATAAAATCTAGTTATGTATTTCATACGTTCGCTATTTCAAATTAATTTAATCTTACTTCGTCGCGTTAAATGGTGACTGTGATAAATGTTTGCTTGCTATATTTCGTTGTTTACAAATAAATTTTCGATTTTCTCGCGCATCGTGCTCTCGAAACAGCAGGTGGCCTTTGGATCCAATTTTAAAGGCGTTCGCGCGATGAATCTCTCAGATTTATACGACCTTTTTAATTGCGTGCGCGCAGGATCAGTAGGCGGCACGAATCACGAAGAGAACTTTATTTGAATTGTACTCACAAGAATTTGAATCTTCGACAGAAATCACCTAATAAAGAACATACATTTTCATACATTTGAGTTTTTATATGTGTGTATCGAGGAAAAATGTTACGTAATAAACAAATCTAATTATCTTTTACAATTCACCGGCCATCTTTTGTGTAATTTCGGGACATAACAATATCATTTCGAAGATAAGGTTGAAATCATTTGCTCGGTAAAAAAAAAAACGTCGTGGTATATGAACCGTGTAGCTACGTATTTCACCGTTTTTTCTTCCCTCTTCTCCCTCTCTCTTTTTCTCTCTCCTTTCTCGCGTTGGCTTCGAAATGTGTTCAGGCCACAATTTGCCGGCAGGTGCTCTAAATTGAAAACCCTTTGTCTACTCCGCCCCTGAAGTGCGTCGCCTACGCGCCTTCTCGGTACGAAAATCGCCGGTTATCGCGCGGCTTTCCATCGTGCGCCCGTTAAATTCTCACCACTCGGTCGATCGGTCGATGCTATCGCGCCGAATAAAGTAACGGACGGGCCGGTAATTGAGCAACCGCACGCCGCCAGTCGTGGTTGTAATCTATGACCGGATTGTTCGATTCATACGCGTAAGCAACACGCGAAAAGCCTCCTTTATATCCCAGCGTCGCGAATAATTAATCTCCGCGGGGAATTATTACCATTTACGTACGACATAAATCTCGCGGTCCGCACGCCTTTAGAAATCAGACGGATATACGGGATCTACGAGCATTCACCGAAAAGTATACCAAGTTGATCGGCAAATTACGTGATTGGATTGGAAATCGGTAGAGAGATCGATTGATGTCGCTTTCCATTCGCATATTGCACGAGGCGATAAAATAATGAACGGATAGCTTATTGCTTTGACGTTTAATAATCTCGGAAAGTTCGAGAATAGTATGTCTAGAAAGTATTGAATTATTTAATATTCTAACAGAAAAAATGCGTTATTATTTAATCCCTTGAAATCTTGCGTATATTATAATATACATCAAGTTTGAAGATATTTTCGATTGAAATTATTTAATTCTATCGACATCATCTAAGATCTGATGTAAATAATAATATATATGTTGGAAAATTAAAAAGAAATTAATTGATTTAGTATGAATTATTTATTAAAGTGCGCATGAATTGAATTAAAAAAAATTTTTCAATATGTTTTCAGTAAAATCAAAAAGGTTTAAAATCCAGAAAAAGTTATTCTTCTGAAATGTTTTTTTTTAAGTTAATACTTTATGTTTCTTGTTCTATAAATTTATTTTATTTTATACTTATTAAATACGTAACTTATATTGGTAATATATAAAGATTCAGTTTCTCTAATTTGAATTATTTTGTATAAAAAATATAATTAAATTAGCGGATTATCTAATAAAGAATTTTGTTACATTCACATTGTTTGTTTTGCGCAACAATTACCGCGCCTGACTCCTATTGCCCTATTTTACCCAATTTCTTTGTTAAAAAAAGTATAATTGCTTTATATACACATATTGATGATTAAATTTTCCAAGAGAATTAAACTGAGCTTTTTTCATAAAAAACATTATATATTTTCTTCTCACAACAGAATTTAATTTGTATCTTTATCTT
>Ga0157364_1000049_pt1 | contig 43394 bp, 38 predicted proteins | sample AttsexASBM2_FD_111476 | JGI IMG/M metagenome (GOLD analysis project Ga0157364, IMG submission 111476) | Fungus gardens microbial communities from leaf cutter ant in Ribeirão Preto, State of São Paulo, Brazil - Atta sexdens ASBM2 | ecosystem: Host-associated > Fungi > Mycelium > Unclassified ...
AACAAACCTTGAATATATAAATACATATTTTGTTATTAAAAAATATGGTGGCGAACCTTCAATCATGGAGCCAGAAAAAAACGCTGAGTTGCAATGGGTAAATATAAATAATCTACCAAACAATTTAATTAACGATAGAAAGCTTGCATTAGAGAATATGGTTAATAATGTTCCGTACTCAGAGATGGGATGGAATCATGAATACCAAAAATAAATTCATTGCATTTATTGGTTTACCTGGAAGCGGGAAAAGTACAACTGCAAAAGAGTTAGCAAAACTTATGCATACTCAATATGTGTATAACGAGCCAGAAGAGAACGAATGGAACGATTTAGTGACTCGTAGAGAATTCTATGGTCCGTTCAATGGTCTACTTTGGTTTAGAAATACTAGAGTCAAAGGATTACTGGAAGCCTATGATAAATTCAGGCAGGGGAATCATGTGACGGCGTATTTACTGCACGATACAACTTGTGAAATCCGGCCGGTTCACAATCTATACCACTCGTTTTCTATCACCGGAAGGGTTCAGCCCTGTTCCACCTACAAAAACACCCAGAAATCACGCCGTTTTAAGCTGAAATCTGGGTTTTGAAAAATTTTCGAGGTATCGGTACATCTCGGCGTCGAAAAAACCTGTCCATAATCTTGACATCACGCCGGTTAAAAGGCGTTGGGTATAACAGCAATCGCGTAAGTATGATTCATCTAAGGGTCCTGAAGGGAAACTAGTGAAGAACAAGATTCACCGTCGTTTCAAGACTGATCGACCATTACAAAAACTATCTAGTGACGTCACGGAGTTTAAAGTTCCGGCCACTGGAGAAAAAGTATATTTAGAACCAATCCTAAATATGTACAACAATGAGATTCTTACTCATTCAATTAGCACCCGTCTGAATTTCGAATTTCCCTTACAACCGCTTAATCAGTTCGTAGAGCGAATGCCAGAACTTTCTTATCGAACACACACTGATCAAGGTTGGTAATATCGGCACAGATCATGGCGTAAGACGCTAAAGCAAAACCGCATCATCCAAAGCATGTCGCATGTCCAAAACATTGCAACTGCTGGCGGTGATATCGAGTAATTGATGGCTGTATCAGCTACTGGTGAAGCGGAATAAGCTGATGCCGATTTGGAAAAGAATCCAGCTTACCGTAACATCTTGTACCGGTAGGGTTATACGACAGAATTGTTGATTAACTATAATCCAACTTTGGTGTAATTCGGTAAGTGGTGGAAGCAATTGCAAGGTGAGGCAGAAGGTAAGGACGGCAAGGGTATCTTCCCAGTGATGGGAAATTGTGAAACGGACTTGCACAGTTTCGGACAATACATCCAAGATTGCCGTCGCAACTTGTTTGAGACGTTGTTCCGTGTTGATGGTGGTGTACCTAACATGGTTGTTGAGTTGGACAAGCAAAACGCATTTACTTTGGGACAAGCTATCTACTTCTTCGAGGTATCTGTTGCGATTGCAGGTTACTTGAACGGTGGTCACCCATTTGATCAACCAGGTCTTGAGGCCTATAAGCGAAATATGTTTGGTTTGTTAGGTAAACCAGGGTATGAAGAGATTACTAATAAGTTAAAAATACGTCTATAAAAAATGTTTACCCCATTTATTGGAAGTATACAATTAGGAAAGTGATTCAATCACCTTCCTAGTTAGTTAGATGAAAGTATACAATTAAAAATAAATTAGCATAATCAAAAATAATCTTATTCTAGGAATAATCCTAGAATAGGATTATTTTAATAGATAAATACATGTTAACCCTTAGATACAGTAAAGCGCTTTTGATTGTATTAGTTGTTTTTAACTTCTTCAATGACCTTAAATGCCACTGTTCCAGAAGTAGTTTCTGATATATTTTGATCATTCATTAACATTATGTCATCACTAACTAAAATGTTATCTGATTTTTCACCAGCAATAAAGTAACTACCAGGTGACACAGCAGACCAAGGACGATAATTACTCAGCAAAAAAATGCGTTCATCCTAGAAAAGCTACCTGCTCCTAATATGAATCCAACACGCTTGTTACTATTACGTAGCAAATAAATTAAATGTGCAGCATGATCAATTTGTAAGTAAGCTTGGTCGGATTCGGTTGCAAACGCATCAATAATCACATCAACGTCTTCTAAATCGCTTAAGGTGATTTCAAAAACATCTTTGTTCAAAATGGTAATATCTTTAAATCATTTAGCTTATCTAGATTGCGCCCATTTGCAACCACCGATAATCCATTTAAAATGGCTTCAGCAACTAAGGATTTACCTGTCATTCCAGTAGCGCCAATAATCAATAATTTCATCATTACTATCCTATCCGTTTATCTTGAGTATCTTAATCACATTCGGTTCACTTACTATTTACAAGTTGTGATAATTAACCAAAGTCAAGTTTAGATAAAATTTGTTTTGGATAATGTTTAGTATTGATTCGAGAACATTATTCGTATATTTTATGATGTTGCTTGTGGTCAAATCTCTTTTAAAATAAAAACGGTTAAAAAAACATTTTTATAGGATCACATAGTACCGAAGTGTTCTTTCTACAGTATATTATTAAAAGTGCTATAATTTAGACATAACATAACTGAAAGGATTAAAAAATGATAGTGAATTGGACAATCGTTGGAACAGGTGTTATTGCGCATGAAATGGCAACCGTATTTAATAAGAATGATAGAGAAATTTATGGCGTATTTAGTCGTAATTCCAACAAAGTAAAACAATTTGCTTCCGATTATGGCGTTGTTCATCAATTTGATTCTCTAGATGATGTGTTTTCTGATGACAACGTTGACGCCGTGTATATTGCTACACCACACAATACCCATTTTGATATTGCAAAACAAGCAATTGAACATGGCAAACATGTACTCATGGAGAAAGCCATTACATTGAATAAGGCAGATTTGGATCAACTTGAAGATTTGGCACAACAGCATAACGTTATCCTGTTAGAAGCAATGACTTTAGTTCATATGCCTTTAGCCAAAAAAGTAAAAGCTATGATTAATGACAGTCAATTAGGTGAAATTAAGCATATTAGTGTGGCACATGGCAGTGTTAAACCCTATGATCCTAATAATCGCTTCTTTAATCCTGATCTAGGTGGTGGTGTCTTACTTGATATGGGTGTTTACGGTATATCTGGGGCACGCTATTTTATGTCAGATCAACCTGATAATGTGCAGTCTTTTGTTGACTATGCTCCAACTGGAGTTGATGAACAGGCCGTCACAATTCTTCATAATCAGGCGGGCGAATCGGCTATGGTATCTGTTTCTTTGCAAGCTAAGCAACCTAAAGCACTAACTATTTCTGGAACGAAAGGTTATATTACAATTCCAGAATACCCACGGGCACAATCAGCGAATTTTTATCATGTAGATAGTGATACCACAGAATCAATCACAGAGGGAAGAACAGAAAATGCTTTGTTATACGAAATTTTAGATTTCGAAAGTATAATTGCTAATCCAGCAAACATTCAAAATTACAAGACAATGACAGATGATGTTTTTGAAATTTTCGAACAAATCAAAACAAGCTGGTCTCATCAAAATTAAGTCTATCTGAAGTATATAATAAGCATTATGTTTCAAAGTAAAGTTAACGAATATCTAATTTATAACTTTATTTTTTTGTAATTAAGCTTGCCCGGCGTGGCTAGCGTTCTGCATGACAGGCTATAACATATTTTTAACGCAGTTATAATGGTGTGTAAAAATATATTTTTAGTAGGTATTTTTGATGTCGCATTAAAAAAACATATGTGGCGCAGTACCTGGTTTATTTATCCACTTTTAACGTAAAATCTATCATCATATAAAAGCAAACCAGTTTATTTCAAACCAATTCACTGGTATTCCAACACGTTTTATCGCTTTAATGATTACTGAGATTATTATACTTGGCATTGACTATTGTAGGATTGTTATATCGTTTTTTCATACGATATTTTGTGGTACCCTCACTCATTATCTGCAATAAAAAGCGGTCTCTAATTGTGATTTTTGATATGTACACGGTTTCATAATTGTTAAACTATTTCTGTATTGAATAGATTGAAGGACTATATTCCTTATAGAGTGCATTAAATCGACAGGACGATTTAACGACTTCAAGTATGGCCGTTTTAGAGTCATCTTTATGAGATGACTCTTTGTATGTAATATTAATAAAAAAAGTTACAGATTATAGTAATTACAATTGAGACGATCCTGATTATATTGACAATTAGATAAGGCAAAAACATTATTTATAAATCTACTAAAATATCATAGATAAATCCACCTGAGCATCAATTACTTATAGAAACAAAAAGGTACTGTAATTAATTGAATAACTGCATTACTAGACACCAGTAATTATGATATTTTTGTGGGGTACTATACGAATAATGGAACAGACAATTGGAGAGCGGGTAATGAATAAATATTCCTATAAATTATTAACCCTAATTATTGTATGTATTGGGTCCACGCTAATTATGAATAAAACAATTTTAGCTGATAACAATAATACGTCTACATCAGTTACAACTGAATCTACTCAGTTAAATGATTCTGGAGTTGCAACTGTTCATAACGACATAGAATATTGGGAAGCAATTGCAGACCAGGCTGTATCTAAGATTGTTCTTGCTAATGATATTGTTGCACAAGAAAGTAATCGCATCGGATCAGGAAATATTCAAAGAAGTTTGACGATTGATGGTGAAGGGCACAACCTATCTTATTTAATGACATCGTATGATCCCCCAGTCCTTTATACAGATGCAAATGGAATTTCAATTAATATTGAAAATATCTCTATCGGCAGTGCTAACAATCCTGGAAATACATGGTATGGTATCGTACGAGTTGTAAATTCAAATGTTACGATGAATGTATTAAATGTAAATTACTATGCAACATATGGGGCGCAACCTTTTTATGCAAACGGTAATTCAGAAACGGTTCTTAACTTTTATGGGAAAAATTCCTTTAAATTAGGTAACGGATCTGCAAATTATGGCGGAGAATTCGTTGAAAGATTCCAAACTGTTAACTTTAAATCAGAAAGCTCAACATCCGTTGATCAAAATACTAGTGATGCATCTGCTGTATTTTGGGGAATCAGTGGAACAAATATTAATGTAGAAGCGAATGCTAATTTATCAATAAGGTCTAATAAGCAGAATTTACTTTACAATAGGCCAACTCTAAATATTTTAGATAACGCAACCCTTACCTATGAAAGTTATAAAGGAATGTCATATGCTACTCCTAATTTAGCTAGTTCAAGTAACACTGTTATAAATGCAAGTCCAAATAGTGTGTTTAACTTAATTTCAAATGATTATTCGATTGGATTATCAAATATTATTTTAAATGCAAATGGACCTAAATCAATTTACGCGTTAAATAATAATGGTATTGCTGCCACTTCGGGATCCATGACTGTAAATAGAACTGATTCTAGTAAGTATCCCTATACTCTGCAATCATTAAGTAGTACAAATATACAAACAACTGGTAAGGATAATATTTTATCCAATACCTCATTCACTCTGAACTCCAGTACCGGTATTAATGGCAAGGCTTGGGTATATACGACTACACCAACAATTGATTCAGCATCATTTGATTCTCAAGTTGGATCTAAAATAAGTAACTTAACGGGAACCATTATTGGATCTCAAAATACAGTTCGAAATATAAAAGTTTCGTCATCTAAACTTTACACAGGGTCTGATATTACAACGGATACAGCACAATCTCAAATTGATAAATCAACTATTTCCACTCAAACCATATCTGGCAATGATCTTGCTATTATTGGATCAAATATAAGTGGCGGGCAACTTCAATATATCTATTACAATATTCAAGATTCGAATAAATATCCGGGATTTGTCTTAAAATCTAAATGGGTTGAAGCACAAAAAATACAAACTAGTTATAAAGAAATCACAATTCCTGATAAAAATATCACATTTGATCAACCAATTCCTGGATTGTTTAATGATGTATCTGATTATAAAGTTTATAACTCAGGTAATGTACCTGTTAACTTAAGCGTGACATCTATTACAAATTCTAATACAAACGTTGGATTAGTTGAAACAGGATCTATTTTTAATACCGGTAAACAGGAAGTTTCACTGAAGATAAATGGGTCGTCTTCCATATCGTCTAAATCTTGGGATTTTAAAAATCCAGGAACAGAAAAAATTGAAGTCGATCCGTATTATACGGTTAACAACAACGTTACATTCAATATAGGAGGTAATTACTCGGGCCCACTGATTGGGCAATTACCGCTATTATATAAAATTAATATTAGTATTTCAGAAACTAACTAGATTAGAAAGTTAAACAATTATGCCAAAAACTCTTATCGAAAATCACACGTCACTCGAAGAAGAAAACAAAAAAAAGAAAAAACGCTTTATATGGTTTTGGTTAATTTTAATAATACTTGCTGGTATAGCTGGGGGTACATTTTTCTATTATCATCGTGCAGAACATACATCAAAGTCACAAGTGGTTTCTGGCGATTTTTTACCTAAGAAAAAGGACGCTAGAGATATGACAGATGCGGAGTTAGGGAAATATGCTCAAAAAGCAGTTGATGATTCAAAGTTTCAGTTAGAGATAAATCCATCGTCGATTATAAATTACGATACTCAGTCTGGCTACATCGGTATTAAAAATCCGAAAACAAACGCATATCCGATTAATGTCACTTTCTTTACCCAAAATAGGAAAAAAATATATTCATCCGGCGCGATCGAACCGGGCCAGGAAGTTACAAATGGTAAGTTAACTGAAAAAATACAGAGAGGAAAATATGAAATAAGGGCTCGTTTTGATATATATGATAACAAGACGCGTGAAAAGCGTGGTCAGCAGTTTGCAATTGTCAACATGATTGTCCAATAATATAGTGTCAAGACAAAGACATTAAAATGAGTCAAAAAAATATCTTATGGAGAAAGGCAGAATATTTATATTCTGAGAGTTAAGTGTAATGACTAGATTAATAAGGGCATCAGTAATTATCGCAACCATCCTTGGGTCGGGATTGTTTGCAGATAAAGCATTTGCTGACCAAACTATTCAAGGTGGAACAGCAACTATAGAGGTCAATGGGACTTTGGGAGCTGATAACACAAACCCAGATTCAACAATTCCAGAGGGTGATGATAATTGGATTAACGTTACAGTACCGACATCAACAATTTTCTACAATACACCAAAAAATTCCTCAATCCAATCACCTACTTACAGCATCACCAATAATTCAGGACGTCCAGTCTCAGTATCAACAGAAGGATTAACTACAGTTGCAAATAACTCGGAACCTAGTGACTTCGATTTGACATTAAACACAGTCGGGACATCAACCAATCCAGCAATAACAGATACGATAAATTTAATAAATAAGGGTTCAATTCAACAATCTTTAAATACTACATTGATCAATTTAGCTAATAAAGATGGTAAGTTGACTAGTAATGGAGCAGCTAATGAAGGAGATAATTCCGCAAAGTTTACTTACGGAGGTTCATCTGCCACAACAAGCATGACAACGCTCAAATACAATTTAGGATTTACATTTAAATCTATCGGTTGGTAAAAAAGAAATCATAAAGGGGCTATGATTAAAAAATCCCCTTTAAAATCCTATTAAAATAGGCCTTGTTATCTAACTATCAGATAATAAGGCCTGTTTTTTGTTACATGATATAATAGAACGTAAAATTAGAGGCGAAAGATGAACACTTTTGAACGTATTGCTATACTAGAAAAATCTATATCTATAAAAACAGACGGCCATAATGAACAAGAACTAGCTGAATATTTAAAAAAAATTCTGAAGGATCACAACATTGAATCAACTGAAATACCATTTGCCACAGGAAGATCTAACTTGATAGTTTCGATGGGACATGGTGATCGTATACTAGGTCTAACTGGACATATGGATACAGTAAATACTGGACCATTGTCAGATTGGAAAAGCGATCCGCTTGTACTAACCGATGTGGAAGGCAAATTATTTGGACGTGGTACCTCTGATATGAAAGGCGGATTGGTTGCTTTAATCATTGCCTTAATCGAAATTAAGGATGAGGGGATAGATTTAGGTGGACAAATTAGACTTCTAGCTACAGGTGGTGAAGAAAAGGGCCAATTAGGATCTGCTAGCTTATTAGGTCATCAACTAATATCAGATCTCGAAGCACTAATTGTTGCTGAACCTTCTCGACTAGTTAATCACCAATCGGGAACAAGTACTCAATTCGCAATATTTGGACAAAATGGCGTGTTAGATTTTGAAGTTATTTCTAAGGGAAAATCTGCCCATAGTTCAATGCCAGATCTTGGTATCAATGCTATTGATAACTTACAGGAATACATGAATCAACAAAAAAAATATTTTGATGAAATGGCTGGAATAAATGATAGTGTGCTGGGTAAAATTATTCCTGTAAACTCTATTATTTCTGGTGGTGAACAAATTAATTCAGTCCCTGCCTATGCCAAATTAACAACAAAAGTTAGAACAACAACCACGGTTAATTCTAAACGAATAATTACTGATTTAAAAAATATTATTGGAGAAATGAATAAGTTTTCCGATATGAATTTAGAGTTCAATGTTCTGAGACAATTAGATCCTGTAGTGACTAGTAAAGATTCTCCGATTATTAAATTAGTTTCTATGTATGGCCAAGAATTCTTTAAACAGAAAATAAACTTGAGAACTGTAGCTGGTACAACTGATGCAGCAACATTTATATCTGAAAATAATCGAATGGATATTGTTCAAATTGGTCCCGGAAACGATTCAAGCCATATGGCTAATGAATATATATTTCAACAGGATTTTCTAGATTACATTGATTTTATAAAAAAAATCATAATCTCGTACTTAAACGATTAATTAGTTAAGTATATTTCACTTATTGAATCAGTCGAGTGAATAAGTGATATTAAATTACCTTGGTTTAGATAAATATAGTGGTTAAACGATGTTAGATCAAATTGATATGATTAAAAAAGTATGTAGAACATTTAAGTCCACTTAACGTTTTTTACTTAATTTTTATTATTTCAACAACTATTGGTTACGGCGATATTCACCTTGTGAATTATTTTGGAAAAGTCTTTACTATGTTGGTCACACTGAACCGGTGGTTTATAAATTAAAGTTATCGTGGGGAGATATTTATGAAAAAATACGTTTTAACTATTGGTAATTCAGCATTAAGTATCATTAGTAGCACGGTGATTGTTTTACCATTTATGTTTTTTTTGAGAATTAGCGCTACACATACAGTATCATCAGTTTTACCTTTTGTTATTTTTTATACTTTACGAACAACTGGAATATTTTTTATTAGGGGTATTAAAACTAGTCTGAATAGTGCTAGTTTGTTAAAAGTTTCTCTTTATTCTGGTACATTAGGCTCTATTTTTGGAATACTCGGAAGTTTTTTACCCGAATTTTATATAATTTCGGGATTCTTTCTTGGATTAAGTGCAGCTTGGTTGCCAACCGCTAATACGTCAGTTGAATTTCTTAATATAAAAAACAATTTACTATCAGGTAAAAATAAGTATTTCACTATAATAACTTTGATACTAATCGGATGTATATTGTTCAGTCCGTCTAAAAAATCTCTTATTATATTTTTTTTATTTTACACGCTTTTATACTTGATAGCTAATAGTACACTATTCACACTGAATCAATATACTGTAGATTCTCATGATTTAGAAATCTATTCATCTCATTATTTGGGACTGTTTGTAGTATTCTTTGTTTTAATATTTAGTTTGAGATCTAGTCGATTAATGAATAATATTATGCAATTTGACTATTTTATATGGGGGGTGTTATTGCTAACTATTGTTCTTATAGTCTCAAAATTATTTTTCAACAATGCACCACAACGTAATGTATCAAATTTATTGAGTTATATATCAGTAATAAATGGTGCCTTGGGAAATTATTTATTTTTATTTTCATCTTTATATGTTGCTGGATACTATGGTCATCATGATCTATTTACCCGATTTTATATTCCATATGTCATAGGAATCGTAACGTCACCAATCATCAATAAAGTACTAGTCAAAAACAATCATCAAAAAATTTTTGGTATGCTCTTTTTTGGCATAATCATTATGTTCTTTAGACCTCTTTTCTCTTGGGGTGTCTTATGGTTAAGCATCACAAGAGGATGTTTAAATTCAGAATTAAATAATATATATATGAGAAAAAATAACTTGCCATCAGACAAACGTATTTGGGTAAAAAATACAATACAAAGTACTGGGAGTATTATCTACCAATTTATTATCATGATTACAGGGTTTTTGATAGTATCGGATAATAATAAATCTGTCAAAGAGTTACTTGATATTACTAGTCAAGGAATACCTAGTAGTTATAGTAGGGCGCTAATGGTTGATTGGAACCTTGTTACTACAACAATACTACTGGTTATGGTCATTTTTTATTACTTTTTTTATCTTTTTAGCCATATAAATATAGAAAATTAGTTTTTACTCAGTATTTATTGGGTGACATTTAACTAATTAGGCATTAAAATATTGTAAACAATCAATTAGCATCAAATGAATGAATACAGTTAGTTGCTCTTATGCTATATTTACGGACAGATTTTCTTATGCCCTGTAAACTAATAGCATAGAAGCATTGTTTAATATGATTCGAAAAAATTTAAGCAGTATCTTGTTGAGATGCACAATCAAGGCCGTTCATATACTGAGCTATCCGCTGAATACTGACCTTCAGTCGACTTGATCAGTAACTGGGTCAAGTTGTAAACGGTCCACGAAGTGGACGGCGAAAAATGGACGCAAGCTGATGTAAACGCATTACAAAAGTAAAACGCCAAACTTCGCGAAGAACTTGAGATTTTCAAACGAGCCGCGGTGTTACTTTCGAGGTACAACTAACGCAAAATCGCGAGTGAGGACTTGCAATCATTGACTGTTCGCTCGCAATGGGACACCGCATAACAAGCGTCTTATCAGCTTCGAATATAGCTCGAAGCACTTATTATCAATAGAAAATTGGCACCTCAGCCAACAAGAGACGCGTCGCAACGCTCTAAAAACGACAATCAAATCCGTCTACAAGATCAATCGTGGGATCTATGGATACCGACGCATCGACGCATTTTGGCGGTTCATTTTGAATACTAAAGTTGGTAATCGTTTGATTCCTGATAAAACTATTGGTCAGACTCATGGACATTATATTAATGGAGTTAATACGGAAGTAACTTATGTTTAAGAAGGAAGATCCTAAAAATAAGTACACTGACGAGAATATGACTAATACTGAGGTTCCAAACAAATGAGTGGAATTACCCAATACAGGTGTTGATAAGACAGGAATTATTATGATTGTTGGTGTAATGATACTAATTCTGACTATTATTTTGGGTGTGTTTTTTACGAGTAAAAAGCATAAAAATGGTTAGTGTAGATAGCTATACCAAAGGTAGTCGACATAACGCAGCTTATACAGAGTTGCAGTCGTAGCACGGCTTTAAGCGACTTCGTGCAATAAGCAAAATTCACAAACTTATTTATGCGTATAACAGTCAATTTCACAAACTCGGAAATGTCTGAACTTCACAATCTATACCAATTAGAAAATTAGGTACCAGGTTAGGTAAAACAATAGCGACAAAGCACTTGCGGATACCAATGTTTTTGTCAGGCCAATTGTTTTTCCGAAGAATACGTGGGTGGGGACATAAATTGATAAGCATGTTAAAAAGATCGCCGCTGAGCAGGTGATTAAGACGCGTAGTATTAAGTGTATCATGATTGCTTACCTGCTTTTACCAATATCAAGCCTTCTTGTAGAAGCTGTTGCCGCACAGTAGTTGGATTAGCAGGGACAGGGTGACGGTGCAAATATTCGACTGGCGCTACAAGTGCAAACAGGTTAATGAGTTTTGGATAGCGAGTTGTCATTTGATACCTCCTAAATTAGTGCGTGATAATGATGGTAAACAACGTGACAAGAATTGAACCGAGTACCACTGATGGTAAGACTTCATCCACAACTGGAAATCGTTGTACGATACAACGGTAAAACGCCTTGCTGATACCGATGATAAAAATTGCGCCGAACAGGAATCCTTGTATGAGTAAACTAATAAGCTGCATTAAGATCATGCCAGCTAACCGAAACACTTGTCGAACCAACCAAATAATTGGACGCAAGACTAAGCCAATCAATAAGCCGATTGTGTACCTGATAGGGTTTAAGATGAAAAACATAAGTGTGTACTCCTTTCATGAGTATGTATCCTTCCATTGCTGGAAGGCCTGATTGTGATTGATATAATGAGTTACTAAGAAGATGGGTTGCCCGCAAAGATTTATAACAGGTAGTCTTTGTGAACAACTAATGTGCAACAATCAGATCGCGATCTTTTAGGCGGCCACATTCCATATATGTATACCCGAAGGTTAGTCGTGCAGTGGCGATGCGCTTGCCTGCCAGTTCGCAAGAACTGTTGACACAAGGGCTTGTAATCCACTCAGGAAATCTGTGTTTGCCATTTTAGGTTGGAACCGAAGGGCAACTTGTGCCGCGATATAGTTTTCAAAGTAACGCGCCATTTCTTCATCAACCGTAGTCAAAGAAAAGTTCGTTACCGTAGGTAGGTCAGTCCCGCTAACTGACAAAGCAACTGTTGTCTTAACTGTTAGAATCTGTAAATCGTAAGTTGTAGTTGGTGATTCAATTTGTACCTTAATCATGGTGAACCTCATTCCTTTAAAAACTTTTTCTTAAAGCTCGTCAGGCTTGATTTCCTAACGTTTATTTCATTTTGACAGGAAGGCGATTATATAGGCGGTGGATAATAACAAGGGCGGCGTAGCCGTTTATTTACCCTTGTTATTATCCCTAGTGCTACTTAGTGCGGTAGCACTTAGTAGTCACTGGCTATATTATTGTGTGGATGGCAAAAAGGAATGTTAGGTAAGCGGGGCTGATTTGAGCGATAGCGAAATGGATTTGCTCCCCGTTTACGGGGCGGGGGGGTATTAAGGGAGCCCCGCTTGCGGGGTCTGGGGCATGCAAGGAAAGGCGCAGTGCGCCTGATCCCTGCATTAAATTTTGCTCCAATCGCCACTCCAATCAGGGGTCTCAATCATAAATGACGTGGTTTGCAAATCGTCAGCGGTTAAAACAATCTTTTCATCTTGATAAAACTTGCGTGCGAAGTCATCAACGGGCATGTCGTCCTTGATTTCAACCTCAATTTCTTTCGTCAAGATTTCTTCGTATGTGATTTTGACTTTCAAGATTTATTCTCCTTGTTCCGTGTTGTTTTCCATGCGGTACAAGACACCATTTTTTAACACGTCATTGAAAGTGTCATGTGCTAGTGGGTCTAGCATGTGCGCTTTTTTATTTTGCGCTTTCATTTGTTCGTATTGGTCGGCGGTTACGCTCATTGCTTGGTACTGTTCGGCGGTCAAGGTGCTTGGCTTGGCGCCGGTATCAAGCAATAACAGGGCTTGATAGAACAAGCGGGGGCTTTCTTTTTCAAGTCCAGCCAGCATGTTGTAAATCGTATCAACCAATTTCACGCTTACATTAGCTTCCAACATTTCGGCGTAGTCGGTCGAAAGGGCGTCCTTATAATGCTTAGCAGGGACTTTCGTTTCTTTGTAAGAATACGTGATGTCGGCGATTGCTTGCGCCATTTTTGGCAGGGTTAGCTTGGTAAAATCATCAAAATAAGTTCGTGGCATGGTTATTCTCCTTGTGATAGGCGTAATGTGATGTGTTCGTTATTATCTATGCAGTTTTGAATGTAAATGAGCAGTTGTTCTGCTTCATCATTCCATAGGTTAAGTTCTTGAAAATCATCAAATGAGTTATCTGAAACTTTAATTTCCCCAAAGCCTTTGGGGTTATCAGGCGTCCAACTAAAAATAGAAAGTGTTTGTGCCATTGTTACCACCATTCGCTGTACGTTACTGTTTCCAATACGCCTTTGTTCATTGCCACCAAGATACGTTCTAATACGTCGTGCATGCCCGCGAGGGTTTCGAAATAGTAGTCGTCATAGTCGGTAGAACCAAAGAAAAAACCGGCTTGTGTTGGCAAAATATAAGGGGCTCGTTTTGGGTTAAGTAATACCGATTGAATGTCATTGAGTAACTGAATGATGTCTGCTTTATCCAAAACGACTTCAACTTCTTCGTTATGGTTTAATGAAGCACGCCGGACAAACCACGCACGCAGTTGATTTGCTTTGCGCCACTGGAAAATTGTTTGCCGTTCATCACCTGCGCCCATTGTTAGATACATATCTAGTCCCATGTTTATTTCTCCTGTTTCATGTAAGTTGTATTATGTGAAAAATCGTCCTGACGTTACCTTAGATAATAACGGCCTGCAATTTGTACAATGTCGCTAATGTGTAGCGCCTTTGTTAACCGACTGTGTGTTGGTCGCCAATACGATACTGTGGTGATGGCATGTTCGGGCTTGCCGTCCGCACTCATTTGCCACAACTTGATTGCCCGCCGTCCTTTTTGTCGGCGTCCGTATCAGCGATTAGGGCAGTCCCGTTGCCTAGTAAGAAAGGAGTTTGTCCCTGTGTAACCACGAATTTTGTGGCACGTTCAAAAAGCCTATCTTTCATATTTTTTTGTGTCTCTCCTTAGATATAGTGTTCACACCGATTTTTTTATCTGCCAGCTACTACCTGTTGTAGCTGGCTTTTGTCGTTGTGACGGGAAATTTTTAGCCGGTGTCGGGACTAAAACAAGGGCGGCTTTGCCGTGCATTTTACCCTTGTTTTTGGACTAGTGCTTCTTAGCCGAATGGCTTAGAAGTCACTGATACCTGCTATAAATGATAGGCACATAAGGCACAAGCCGGATACATCAGGTAGCAGGCGATAGCCTGATAGGAGACCCCCGTTTACGGGGCCTGGGGCCAGTAGCATATTAAAAAAATGCTTGTACTGATCTAAAAAACATTTTTAAAAGTGTAGTGGGACAAATCTCCATCTGCTTTTTCTCATCAGTTACACTGTGTTTGTAAATGATAGAAATGAGCTATTTTGGAGGAAAAACACATGGTATCAAAGAAGTTAGCAACCCGTTTGGAAAAGAAGCGTGAAGAATTGGACGGCATGAAAGCGAAGGTGGTGGTGTTGCAAAAGGAAGTCGCCACACTTGAACAGGAAGCCCAAGTTGAATTGATCGAACAACTACAAAAGAAGTTGGGAACGGATGACTTGTTAGCAGTTGAACGCTTTATTTCAGAAGTCAATCCGGTGGCGACGCCAACTGAAACAGCAGAACCCGTTGCGGAACCGGCGGCATACCAAGGGCCAGTTGAGACGCAGCAAGGTGGAGGGTTCTAAACATGGCAGTTGATTTTGACGCAATGCGTGCGTTGCCGATTCAAGGCTATTTAGATTACAAGGGTATTGACTATACTGTTGAACACAATAATTTGCGATTAGTCGAGCATGACAGCTTGATCGTAAACCTTGATAAAAACCAGTTTTACTGGAATTCACGTCAGAAGTCGGGTGATTTAGGTAACTTCATTGAAGCCTATGATGATATTAGTTCAAAAGAAGCCTGGGTTAAGTGGGCTGAGTATGGCCGATACTATAACGGACAAGATACCACCGTAAAGCAAAAGTATGCGGAACGGCCAAAGAATGATTATAAGTTTGATTTTGCGAAGTGGCGGACAGTCGATACCACCCGTAACTCACAAGAATACTTGGTGAACGAACGTGGGTTGGATCCAAACTTTGTTTCAAATCTTGCACAAGCCGGTTTTATTATGCAAGGCAAGCCCCGAAAAGACCGTGAAACTGGGGAATGGCAAAAGCCGGCGCTTTTGTTCCCGTGGTATGACGAAAATGGTAAAGTTGTCGGACTCGATCAACAAGGAACGTCAGTTGATTTTGGCAAATTTGGTAAGCGTGGGACTGAAAAGAAGGTTGCGGCTGGTGCTGACACACGATATGGGTACAACTTCCGTACCGGAAACGGTGCCGACGAATTGATTGTGTTTGAAGCGCCGATTGATGCACTCTCGTTTGCACAAATGCGATTTAACGGTATTAAGAATAAGAACGTGACGTTATTGTCACTATCTGGAACCGATCATCAAAAGGTCTTAGCTGAGCTAGACCGGATGAATAAAGCAAACGGTCATTTGCCAAAGCAACTTATTATGGCAACAGACGCTGACTTGGCTGGTTACAAGGCGGCTGATGTGTTTGACACCTTGCAGTTTGAGGGTATGACAAACTTACGGGCAGTTCAAAAGGATGGCAAAGACTGGAACGATCAACTGAAATCAGGCAAAAATGATTTTGAGTTAATTTCAATGGCAGATAACCACGAGCGGTTGTCAGCTTTACAAGCCTTTGCAGACAAAGCAAAGTCAACGCAGTTGACCGACAACAAGGTCATTAAGGATGAAAAGAAAATTGCAGTTGCCGGTTCTGGTCGGGCTAAAACACGATATGACCGTGAAAAGGATCGTGAGTTACGTAAGCGACAAAATCGTGAAGGCAACGAAAAAATTATTAAAGATGCACTGGCACGTACAGCAGCGTACAAGAATGATCCAGTAGAAATTCAACGTTATTTGGATTTTGTGGCCCAAGGGCAGAACTACTCACCACGAAACACCATGCTGATTTACGGACAACGCCAAGACGCCACGGTGGTTATGGGGTATAAGCAATTTGCCGAGCGGGGTATTCAAGTCAACAAGGGTGAAAAGGGCATGAAGATTTTCGGAGCCCCAACGCAGTTACAAAGTATTGTCGATGAAAACGGCCAAAAAATTTATTGGCGTGATGCCACACCGGAGCAACGCCAAGCTGCTAAGGCTGGTAGCCTTGAAACTCGTAAGACGTTGCATTATCCCGTTGAAACCGTGTTTGACATTAAACAAACCAATGCCACGGTAGATCAATTACCAAAGTTATTGCCTAATCGTCCAGTGAACTTGCAAACGGAAGTCTCACCTGAACAGCTAGATCGGATTTATCAAACGTTGAAGGATTATGCAGAGAATCAACAAAAGGTGCGTGTCATTGATGATGCTCCTGAGTCAGTACAATTCTTAGCCTCAAATAAGCCGATGACAAGTAATGGCGTGGCAAAAGGAGCTTTGGTCATTGATAAGAAAAATCCCGACAATGCCTCGATTGTGTTACGACATGATTTGCCTGTAACAGATCGCATTTCAACGTTGGCCCACGAAATGGGGCACGCATCCTTGCATCGGAACACCAAAACCGACTCACACCCAACCCACATTAAGGAATTGCAGGCAGAGCTGACCAGCTATGTTGTGCTGAAAAATATGGGTATTGAGCCGGGCGATGGTAGTGAACGCTACATGAGCGAATGGACGGATGGTTTGAAAAAATTAGCTGATTATCCTGACAAAGACAACACGATATTGGCAGATGTGACGAAAGCGAGTACAGCAATCACTTCATTTTTGTCTGATAAGCTCTCAAATGGCGAAGCCATTCAGTATGAGCAACGCGTAGACCGGTCGCAACAAGCTGCTAAGAAAGCGGAACAACAAACTTTGCAAGATCAAGCTAATGAAACACAAGGGAGAACACGTTAATGAAAACAGTTATCGGATATTTGGTACAAGTTATTCGTGGAAATGGCTTGTATATGTTCGCGTTCGATACGCGAACTGCAGATGGTGGCATGTTGATGTTGCCAATCACAATGGAGGAATACCACGCACTATTCCCAGCGGGTGAACCGCCACTTAACGATTGCTATAACGTTCAGTTTGAACAACATGATGACATGATCCATGTCACTAATATGTTCAATCTAGCAGCTGAGGTAGTACCAGCAGAACTGGTACCAACTCTAACCATGACGAAGGATTTTGATAAGACGGGAGAAGTATTTATGGATATACAAAAGCATGAAGCTGCCTTGCAGTCACGATTAGAAGAAATTCGGAAAGACGAAACGCTCATGGCCGACCTGGAAACCGCGTTAGCAACTGAACAAGCCAAGCGTGCCGCTAACATTAAGGAACGCCAATCAGGAAAAGGAATTGAAGCCTTGTTTACGGCAGAAGAGGTCGCAAACTTCAGTCAACCTGATGCAGTACCAGTGCCCGGCTTTGATTTATCTAACATGGCCGAGGACAGTAAGCCAACGTTGTCACAACAAGGAGATGAAGGAGGTAAGTAATGACGACAACACCATACCTAGACCGGTTTACAACTGATCTAAGTCAGCTGGTGCGTAATCATCCTGAACGGTATGGCGCGTTTGGTCGCGATATTGAATTGGGACGCTTAGTACGCATCTTAAATCAAAATAAGAAAAACAGTGCCGCAATTATTGGTGAAGCAGGTGTTGGTAAAACCGCGCTAGTTGAAGAACTAGTCAAGCGTATCAATGTTAATGATCCGATTTTGCATGACACACTGTTAAGGCGCCAGGTGGTCTCACTTGAGTTGTCCGCACTGATGGAGGTCACCGACGGTGGCTCATTCGCATCAAACTTGCACCACGTTATTGACGAGGTGAAGGCCAATCCACAAATCCTATTGTTCATTGATGAAATGCACGAGTTGATTGGAACTGGTAGTACCGGGCAGTCAGGTATGGATGCTGCTAATATCTTGAAGCCGGCCATTGGCCGTGGTGAAATTCAAGTGATTGGGGCCACGACTAACGCAGAGTTTAGGCAATATATTGAGTCTGATAATGCGATGGAACGGCGTTTTGATAAAGTCATTTTAGATGAATTTACACCTGTCCAAACAAAAGCCACACTTGCCCGAGTAGCAACTACTTTAACAGCTGTTTCAGGTGTGACCGTTTCTGATGAAGCACTTGATGCAGTTATTCACTTTTCAGACCGATACATAACCACGCATTTCTTCCCTGAAAAGGCGATTACGCTGCTTGATAATGCAATGGTTGAAGCTAAGTTGGCTGGAAAGAGTGAATTGAGCATGAATGAGGTGGCCACTATTATTCATGAACGGTACCACGTCCCAATGTCTGTGTTGACTGAGCGTGATGACGACCGTTTATTCCAACTATTTGAACGGATGCAACACCAGGTTATCGGGCAAGACGCCGCCTTACGTAAGATTGTCGATAGTATTCGCGTGCGTTCAGCTGGTTTAGGTGACATGAGCAAACCCTTATCATTCCTATTAGCTGGGACACCTGGTGTCGGAAAAACTGAGACAGCCAAGGCTTTGGCAGAAAACTATTTCGGTGACGAACGACAACTCATTCGTTTTGATATGTCTGAGTTCAAGTTTGCCAAGCAATCCATGGCCCGCTTTGCGGAACGTGTCGCTGAGGCAGTTAAGTTCCATCCATATTCTGTTTTGTTACTTGATGAAATTGAAAAGGCTGATCCAATGGTGTTGGACTTGCTACTGCAAATTCTAGATGACGGCCGATTAACAAACAAACGCGGCCAAACCATTAATTTTAAGGACTTGATTGTAGTGATGACGACTAATATTGGGCACCAATTCATTATCGAACGGGCTGCTAAAAGTGAGGCCTATCGCAATGACGCGAACAGCCAAGTTGCCTTTGAGAAAAATTTTGAGAATGCCTTGTTGGGAGCTGATTTACGACAAGAGTTCATCAGTCGTATCGGGGCTATTATCATCTATGAACCGCTTGAAATACCGGATGTAAAACGCATTATCAAATTGAAACTCAGTCACTTAGATAAGCAAGCAGCCCGTCAGGGCTACCATCTCATCTATGATGAAAATGACGTAGCTCGTCTTATTCCGGACTTTGAAAACGGGCGAGAAATAGTGAACAATAGTTCAGTTAAGAGTTCACCACTTGTCGATTTTCTTGTAGATAAAGGGTATCGCAAAGCACAAGGTGTTCGACCGTTGGATGATAGCATTATGGAATACGTTGAGGCTCGGATAGCCGATGCAATTCTAACTGAACGACGCACGGGTATAAAGAATGGTAGTTCATTTATCTTCCGGGCCTGGGGCAATCCGCCCGACCGAACTCACCCGCACGGCGACTGGCGTGCCGTGGTTTCACAAGCCGACCTAGCAATCGATGAGGTGGTCTGATGAAAAGAGAGAAAAAACTGAACAAGCCTAAATCCAAAGGTAAAGTTAGGCGACTGATTGAGAGCCTTGTGAGTGGTAAGTTCGCTAAGCAAGTTAAAAAACATTTTGGTTTTACAACATCTGGTACGCTGGGTAAAACCCGCTATGAGCAGGAACGCGCATATGAAAAGCAAAGCTATATTCGCCTGAGAGGACGCTTTTGGTATCAGTTCGTCATTTTCGCATTGTATGTCTTGGGTGGAATAACACTAGCGTTAGTGGTTGGGACATTTGCTAACGCCATTTGGTATATCCTCCGAGTTGGACTATTAGGTAGTGGATTATCCTTGTTGGGTGTTACACCAAAGGAAACGTTTAGTTGGGACTACCTTCGTCAGTACGCTGAGTTTTCTGTGTCTGGCGGGGTCTTACAAGGTACCTCTTGGGTGGTTTGGTTATTCATGATTATCACGTTTGGGTTGATTCTACGGTTAGGTATTCGCAACTGGTACGATTGGGTGCAAAAGTTTAACAGTCGTACCACGAACCAAAATCGGTGGGCTTCACTACGTGAAGTTGATCGTACCTATGTCATGGTGCCCGACCGTAACAAGTTCTACAAGGGTGAGTCAGGTTTTCCGATTACGCACATTTCAGGCTATTCCTTAATGTTCATGCAGTTGCATCCGTTATTATGGCTGTGGCAAATGCTTAAAGGACTACTGGGCCTTAATCGTGAAACATTTTACCCAGGTTACCAAAAACTGCGTAACAAGTTGATGACGTACAAGTGGACAGAACGTTGGTTCAAGGATCAAGTTTCAGTTAGTGGTGGATTCAGTGGGTTCTATTGGATTGACACCACCCCAACGCACGCCATCACTACCGGGGCAACTCGTTCTGGTAAGGATGAACGCCGCGGGTATCCGTTGATTGACACGTTACGCCGGGCAGAAATTAAACCCAACATTATTGACACTGACGCCAAGAATGAAGATGCAAAAATGTCGTACACTGCATTGCGTGAAGCCGGTTATATTGTTGAGCTATTGAATATAGCGGATACGGACTGGTCGGAGTCGTGGAACCCGTTTCAGGTGGCATTGGATTACATCATGGATGGTGAACTGGATAAGGCCCGTGACGAAGCAATGGTTATTGTACAAATTATCGGATCTTCTGGTTCGGGTGAAGGTGGTAATGATATTTGGGACAAGACTGCCGAGGATACACAACTGTCAATCATCTTAATTCTCTTGTGGTTAGCGATGGAAAATGATGATGAAACCTTAGCCACCCCAGCCGGGGTGCCACAATTCATTAACTCTATGAATGAATTCAACGACCCGAAAGACAAAAATATGGACGGGTTGACCCAATATTTCAACATGTTGCGCCAATTAGACCCAATCCCACCAATTATCAATGAAGCCATCTTGAAGGCTGGTTCATACCTGGGGGCGACCGGTGATACAAAATCATCCGTTATGTTTACCTTGCAAAGCCGGTCAAGTTTGTTTGCCAGTGAAACGGTTGCTCGTTTAACCTCACGGTCAACAATCAAGATTTCAGATTATGGATTCCCGCGCATGTTGAAGGTGACGGTGCCAACAGATTATGCCGGGGAAACCGCTAAGGTTAATTTATATAATCGGGCCACTGACAAAATGATTGAAGAGGATTCCGTAAAGGTGAGTCGTTCAGGTGTCATTCAATATCCATTTCATGCGTTCTTCCCGGATGAGTGGTTGATACGTATTACATTTGCGGATACGCATAATGCGGTGCATCTACGCCAATCATGGATTGAAATACCTGGTGAACAACGGGTGCAACGCAACTTAGACCGGACGATTAAGGTTGACCCTTATAGTCAGAAGGCCTTGAAGAAGAATATCACGTTGAAAATGACCGCTGATTTAGTTGGTGGAACGAAGCCAATTGTGAAGTTGCGATATTCAGAAGCGCCACACGCCATGTTCATCGTCACACCACAAAGTAATGATAACTATGCGGCGATTGCCTCACTATTTTTGGGACAAGTATTCTCTGTTAATACACAAATTGCCTCAGACATTACCCGTCGTAAGATGGATCGCCGGATTATCTATAAGTTGAATGAGTTTTCAATGTTCCCACGTATTCCGGGGTTTGACAACTTCTTAACGCGTGGACTGACCTACGGTCACATTGTCGATATGTATGTGCAAGATGATGTACAGGTAACAAAGCATTATTCAGAGTCTGAGGCCAGCGAAATCATGAACAACATGTTAACGCAATTCCACATTCTCTCAAAGGACGCCGGTACAAATGAGGCGGTTTCTAAGCGACTCGGTGAGATTGAAATTCAAAAGGAACTGGTGAACTCACAGATGGGGTCACAGCAACAAGACCGCGGTAACCGCCAGCTCTCGATTGAAAAAGTGCCACTGATGTCACCAAAGGAACTCGAGGAGTTGAACGATGGTGAAATGATTGTCTTACGTACCGCAAAGCGTGCTGATAAGAAGTGGCGCCGCATTCGGGCGTTGCCGATCTTCGATAATGGGCCAACCATTATGCCAAATCGTCGTGATATGATCGCAGACAAATTCCGGTTGGACTACTATACGACGGACTTGCACATTAAAAACAATACGAAACATTTGAAGTATGAGGATATTTTCCAAGATTACAAGCCGTATTTTAAGGCGTTGTCGAAGCGAGTTTCACCGGACGATGCGAGTGAAGAGGTAACGGATGTGTCAGACAAAAGCACTGAAATGGCAATGCAAAATATGACAACATTGTTCGGTGACAGTGACGGTCCGGAACCAGTTAAGACAGTGACTATGAATGCGTCATTCACAGACTTACCTGTCGCTTCTAACGAAGCGGGTATCCAACTACCACAAGGTTCACAACCGCAAATTCCACAAGCATCCCAACCGCAAATTCAAGGATCACAAGTTTCGATGGATGAGCAAGCAGTGTGGAAGCAGCAAGTGCAAGCTAATGAGTACGACACGTTCGCTGATGAGATGAATGATGTCGACGCAATCACGCTGCAAAAGGCACTCGTAACCTTCCTGAGCGCGCAGCAATTAACGAATACGGTGAAGGACACGTTGCAAAAAGCGCAACAACACACGCTTATTACCACGGTGCCAAAGATATACAGTAATCAAATGGTGTTGGAGTGGTTCAATAATGACGCAGAAATGGCTTATAGCTTCAAGCAATCACTTAAGACAATCTTACCTACGGTAGCAACCGAAACGACTGGTGGAGGTGGTGATTTACCGTTCTAAAATAAAAGGAGTAATAAAATTATGTTGATGGGTTTCATGGCGTTGCCAACTGGCGCGCCAACCAATGCGTTTTATGAGTCATGGGCGGATTATTTACAACCGTACCCGACAATTTTCTTAAAAACCGCAGCGATATTTGGACATTGGATTGCCGTGTTGTTCTATAATCTCGGATCAGCAGTGTTAGACGCGTGGCATGGTGCTTGGTCGCTCGCCGATTTCAGCAAATTGTTTACGTCAAAACACGCCGACAACATGACTGGCTTTCAGTTGACACAATATATTGGACTATTTTTCATGATTGGCTTGATTATCATGTCAATCATGATGGCTATTCAGATTATGCAATTCACAATGACCTCTGGACGCCGTGGTAAGGAATGGCCTGCTGGTATTGTGACAGCGTTGATCGTTATTTGGATGGTGCCAATGTTGATTTCGGGGGGAACCTCGGTAGCAAAGGCGATGAATAACAGAATACTGGGAACAGAGACGCAACAAAATGTGCTTACTAAGATTTGGCGTAGTAATACGGTCGATCTAACAAAGCTCGCAAATGCGAACTTTGACGTACATGGTGGCAACCCTAATCAGTACAGTCCTATTATGAAAAACTCCTCTAACGATGTTGTTAAAAGTACATTATTTACGGATGTTTTGGATGCAGACGCTCAAAAAAAACTTATACCTGATAATAATAAAAGGAAGGTATTTGCTAAAAAATATGGTAGTGATACTGTTGTTGACCTTGATAAGGGCTCATTCCTAACAAAATCTGCCGCAGCCGAGGTTTACCCTCGCGTGAAAACGAACTGGTTTGGAATCATCACAGCTGAGTTGGTATTTGCGGTCGTGGGCTTCCTAGCAATCACCGAATTAATCGTGCGTTTCTATCGCTTGGCCTATTATTCCTTGACGTTGTTAGTGTTCGCTTTCCGGGATATGCAAGGTAAAAAGGCCATGCAAATTCTACACGTCATGGAAGGGTCAATTGTTGGTATCGCTATTTTACCGGTGAATTTATTGATGTTCTTCGGCTTTACACAATGGGGTATGAACACCATTGGCAAACTAAACTTAGGTTGGGCGCCATACACAGTCCTGATTATTGCATTGATGCTGGCAGCCATGAAGGGTCTCATGGGTGGCTTTGCCTTGATTGATGACTGGACGGGTGTGCCAACTGGTTCAGGCGCTACCATGACCGGGTTGGTAGGAGCAGCCGCCACCGCAAACGGGGTCGCTCGTGGAGCAGTCGCAGGCGGTAAGACCATTGGTAGAACAGCCACCACTGCCGCTGTTAGTTTGAAGGATAGAATTGCACAAGCTGGTGAAGGGGCGGCTAAGATACGTGAGGCGGTCAACAATGCAGGTAACACGACTGGACTCATGCCAAACCGGCCAATGCCACAAGGTGTAGCACAAGGGGCAGCGGCCCTGTCTAATAGTGATAGCGCGCCCCAGGCGTCAAATAAGGTATCTGGTCTGACACCGGAAGCACCAAAGTCGACTGCAACGGAAAATGTATCTGACGAAGCGGTACCATCTCAAGCTAGTGTCGGCCATTCAAATGAAACTGGCGAAGCAGTACCATCTCAAGCTAGTGTCGGTCATTCAGGGGAAGATGTACCCGCTGGCAGTGAAAAACCACGAACTCAGGGTACGACGACAGCAACAATGGATTCATCAGCGCCACAAGAGTCACCTTATTCACCGATCCAACCAGTTGGACAAGAAACAACAAGAAACGACGACGTAGAATATCAGCAAGATGAGCCTAACGCGCTGGTGCCACCAGTTGGCAGTCATATAGAAACGCCCGCTAACGAGCCGGAGATGCCCGATAATACGGTTTCTTTGGATCCGTTGGGAAAGTCTGATTCAATGGATCAGACAGAAACAAATCGTCAGTCAACAGAACCAGACCAAAATCAGGCACAAGGAACCCTCAATGTGCAACCGCAAGGACTTAATTTGACTAATGCAACCAAGGCGCCGCAGTCGCAAGCTACGGGTGATAGCACCAGTGCAGCCCCTACTCCTAATAGTAGCATTGCGCCAGTGCCTGTACGACCAGGGGAAAGCCAAGAAGTCACTGGTGAAACAACTGTGGCAAAACCGGGTCACCAAGGTTTGAAAAACCAGGGGTACGGTCAGGACCAAGAATTGGAAGATCGGAGTAACAATCAGGGACAGTCACAATCGATTACAACAGTGCAAACTGGCACGAATGCCGTGAAGAGTGCTGGTCCTGCTAACACGTCAGTGAATAGTAATGCTCCTGCAAGAAATGCAGCACCAGGTAGCCGACAACCAACAGAACAGGTGACTAAGGCGGAGCCAACACGGCCAAAAACGAAACAGGTGACTGAGGAAACGCCAACCATGGCAAACTCTGATGCCAGTGACCCTGTGGCACAAGCTATGGCACGGGCAAAGCGGACTGCACACGTCACACCTGCCGGCCCAGCAGCAAAATCCCAAACGGGTAGAAAGGCGACACATCGGGAATAATCTAAAGAAAGGCACCGTTAGCGGGGCCTTTTTGATATAATTCTATTGTGAAATAAATAGCTAGGAGTTGTAAGAATATGAGTAAAAAGGTTATGGGATACATTGTGACGCTAGTGGTGCTGGCATTCGCAGTGACAGGGGGCGTGTATTACGCTGTTGTACAACATAACAAGCCACTCACGCAGGAGCAGTTTGCGAAGTTGCCCATCGAAGAACAATTTAAAAAAGCACCAGCCGGCCATTATGTCCATTTACGGAAGAACGATCCAACGCTTTATCGTACGACTTGGGCTAAGAGCAGCTTTAAAAGTTATTTAGATCAAACTTTTGGTAAGGCAAAGCTGCATTCTGATGGGACGACTGATGAAAAATCAAAGCTTGGTACTAACCACATGTTCGATGATTCAAAATTGGTTGACAGTGAAAAAGGTTATGGCGAGATTGGACAAATATTCTTTGCATTAGGTGATAATGCAAAAATGTATAAGGAAGTAGAGTACGATGATAACCTAGCTTACAACTGGTATTTTGATAGCCCGAAAGCTGCACAAGAGGATGCTGATGTTTCCGCTAATGTCACACAAATTTACCGTTAAAGAATAACGTATAACTATTTGTATGATGGAGATTATGATAGTTATACTTACAAACATACTCCACCGTATACTATGCGGTATACGCAAGCGTATAATTAAAAGTATATGTCACAGTATACTGTTACGTATATGCAAATGAAAAGCCCCGCGGGTTCAGTCCTGCGGGGCTTTTTAGTTTACTTGTTTTGGTCGTTGCTTTGCTCGATAATGGCTTCAAATATATCAACCGCAAACGCTGATAAGCCGGCATATCCATGCTTCTTTGCAATCTTGGTCAAGTCCTTTTTCATGCTTGGTGTCATGGTGATCGAAACACTTTGCTTCCGCTCAGTTTTGGCAGCCTTCTTATCAAGGTCAAGATTAGCAACTAGCTGGTTGGCCATATCCTTGCGGATGGGATTATCCTTAAAGGCTTGCTTCATTTGTGCTTCACTTTCAGGGTCTAGGTAATCGTTTTTTGAATTAAATGACATGGTTTGTCTCCTTAAAGTTTGTATTATTCTTGTTTTAATCGTGTAGGATACGATCGGTCATGTTGCTAAATTGTGCATCCAAATGCTCTTTGTATCCTTTGTAGTTGCGCAGTTTTTCATCTGACATATCCACAACGGCTTGCTTTAAGCTAAGAGCTTTCTTCATCACTTCACGGAAGTTAATTAGACCAATAACATTATCCATATCTGACAACGCTTCACGGAAGATCCGGCTTTCAGAGGTGTTGTGTTGAATTTTATTCCCAACAAAGTAAACGTGCGCATCTATATCGCTTTCACCGGTACGTGGGTCGATACTATCTTCGCGGTACTCAGCCATACGTAATTCAAATTGTGTCTTTAATTGTTGGAAGCCGTACTCACTTGGTTCTAGTGGCACAATCACTGCATCACTAACAGCAATCATATTTTTAGTTAATAACCCAAATTCAGGGTGTGTATCAATCAGGATGAAGTCGTAAGACTTGATGGTGTCAGCGTTCTTGCGCATCCATTCCATCAAGACATATTCACGATACATTTTGTTTTGAATTAGGCCTTCAACTTGATCTAAGTTAGGTGAAGCTGGTAGCAAGTCGATATGGTCTGCGACGTGTCGGATTTCAGGCGTGCCACCACGGAAAACATCCAGTAAAGTGTGTTCGTTAGTGATGGTCTTGAACGTTGAACTGAGGTTGGCTTGAAAAGCGCCATCAATCAACAAGACGTTATAGTTATTTTGCGCTAACCATGCCGCATAGTTGAACAAAATCGTTGTCTTACCAACGCCACCTTTTGAGCCAGTAAAAGTCATAATCTTCATAGTTATAGTCCTCGTTTTCATAACTGTTTAGGTATCTGTCAAAATGAAATAAACGTTAGTTAATCATTGGACGTAACTATTATCTAATCAATATGAATATTGTAACACCCGCATTTGTTGAATGGTATACGTATCAGTATGCTTTAACATATACTTAACATTATACGCATAAGCATAACTTAAATTATACGTTTGAATATAATAATAGGTATACGCATAGTTATACTAGTAAACATACTCATACCTATATTAATGAGTAGCTTGTTCAGCCTCATAATCTAGGTTTGAACATGTCGTTGGTGTGGAATCTGACTTATGAAGTTCTTGTGTACCACAACGATCCCTTTAGTATGGGTTACCCAAAGAAAAATATTTCATGTCAATAGAAATTTAAATTTTTCCTTTAAGAACACAATAAAAACCCCCGCGAGTTTATGCTTACTCATGGGGTTAATGCTGCCTTAAATACAAAGCGTTTTAAAACGTAGATGGGTTGTTACTTAACTTGCAAGTATAAAATCTATTATTAACTTTCTGTTTGTTTTATCGTTATGAACTCATAGGAATTTTAAAAAGAACTTCAGAACCATCATCGGGTAGAATTTTTTCAAATATCACTGATACTAATTTTATGTCTAGTTCAGTCAAAGAGTTGTTAAGGTTATTTACTATTCTTTCACTCAATGAACGACTAATATGACGGGCAACTGTGATATGAGGTACATAAGGGATGTCATGACGTCGCGCCTTTGAAAATACTGGTAAAACGTATAAATTATCGTGTAGATTTTTAATCACTTCATCTACATCTGAAATAATTGCTTGGATGTTTTGGTAAGTAAAATCAGACTTATATTTTGAAACGTGAAGTTCAAATTCATTTACGTCTTTGAAAATGTTTAAAATATGATTTTTGATAACTGGGATGTCTGTGCCATGAATTTTTTGAGGGAATACTAGGGTTATGTGAGCTGGTACTTTTTGATAAAGATTATCGTATAATGACCTGATTTCTGTTATCTGCTGATTTTGTATTTCTAACATGATTGAAATTTCCATATATAATCCTCCTGAAAATGGTTGCATATTTAATTTTGCAATGATATTTTATCATTAAAAGTTAATCGTTTGCTCATTTATCGTTTAAAAAGGAAAAAATATGGAAGATTTTATTAGGAAGATACAATTTAATATAAATAAAGAAAACGAACCGCTGTTTTGTAACGCTGATGGATCTGTTACATCTACCAATGAATTTCGTTCTAATGTGATTATATACATGGGAAAAATGCCAGAAAAAGGAAGGGTGGCAATACTTACAGAAAGTTATGTAGAATATATGACTGTTTTCGTAGCTGCCCTTTTTAAAGGGATTAGCGTAGTGCCAATTGACTATACAGCTCCACAAGCACGAATTAATTACATTTTAAAAAATAGTGATGTCAAGAATTTATATCTGTCGAAGAGCATGAATATTAATTCTACCGAAATCTCGGTAGAAAGAATTGATTTAAATCATCACTCCGTGGGTAGTGGGCATGTTCAAATAGAAATATCTAGTAATACAGAAGCGAGGGAGGCATATGTTTTATACACTTCGGGAACAACAGGAAATCCGAAAGGCGTGGTGGTATCTACTAGTGCCCTGAATAATTACTTGATTTGGGCTGCAAGGTACTATTTTAATAATAAGAAAGTCAACTTCGCAGTGTTTTCTTCAATGGCATTTGATCTGACGCTGACTTCTCTTTTTTTGCCTTTAATTTTGAACGGTAAATTGTTAACCTTCGAACACGAGAATTATTATGACCGTATTAAGGACATTGCTGATTCAGTCGACATTGAAGCTATTAAAATGACACCAAGTCAATTAGACGTGCTCTTAGATATTGGTCTGGCAAGCAATAATAAAGTTAAGACCATCATACTCGGTGGTGAGCAACTGCAAGAAAGAAGTGTGACAAAGGCCCTAACTGCATACCCCGGAATTACTTTGTATAACGAATATGGTCCTACAGAAGCTACGATAGGGACTGTGGTAAAGAAGATCAATACAATTGAAGATTACCAATATAAAGGCGAATATGCGCCTATCGGTAGTCCAATTGATAACGTTAATGTACATTTAAAAGATTTACCAAACGGTAAATCATCAGAACTTATTTTGTCCGGTTCAAGTATTGCTATGGGGTACCTTGGTGAAGAAACAAAAAGTAATAAGTTCTATTGGTGGTCTGGTGAGCATGCGTTTCGAACGGGGGATGAAGTTATTCAAGATTCAACTTCAGGGGAACTGTTTTTCAAGGGAAGACTGGATAATCAGATTAAAATTAATGGTTTTAGAATTGAAGAAGGTGAAATTAAGTCCGTAATTCAGCAGATTACGGGAGTTAAGAGGGTGAAAATTTTAAAAAACAGTGTTGATGGTTTGATTGCATTTATCGAAGGTGATGAATCAATTCGGCAGCTAGTTGAAAAATCATTACGAGACAGCCTTCCACCATATATGATTCCCAAAATTTCAATCGTGTCCACTTTTCCGTTAAATGTTAACGGAAAAGTGGACATTAGCCTACTGAAAAATTCACCCTTAAATGATGAGAAGTCTAAAGAATTGACACAAAGCTTTAGTCATGTGACGCCGGAAACCTTGAGAATGGTTGAACAACTCAGTCATAACAACGTAGATAAAGAGTTAAGTTTTACGAGTGTTAATTCTTTGCGTCTAATGCAGTTTTTGACACATGTCAATCAATCATACGCCTGCCATCTTTCCATGAAGGAAATGTTGGAATTTAGTAATTTCAGGATGCTGCTAGATTGGTTAGAATCAAATTCAAAGCATGGCATAGTTGAACAGAGCAGTGAAATTAATGATACAACCCAGCTTTCTGCAGTAGAGCGTGATTTATTTGTTGCCACACTTCTTGAATCGAATTTAAAAGCGTACAATATCCCAACTCTTTGGTTTACCAATGGGGAGGTTGATGTTGATAGGTTTGTATCTGCAGCTAACAAAGTTCTAGATAAGTATCCAATTCTGAGAAGTAACTTTTCAATTCGTGATGGTCAACTTACTAGGACTGTCAAAAATGTCAAGGCCGATGTTCATGACTTTGGATTGATTTCGGATTCTATTCCAATAGATGTTATTTTTTCAAAAATGATCAAGCCCTTTAATTTACAGAATGACCCATTAATTAGGTTTTATTTTTTCAAACAAAATAACATTAATTATCTTTTTTGGGATATCCATCATATTCTGAGTGATGGAACAAGTCAAATGATTTTATTGAATGAGTTAAATAAGTATTACTTAAATCCAAATCTAGAAGAAGACATCATAGATATATCTGATTATTTAACAACTTCTTCTTTGGGGAACGACGAAGAGGCAATTGCAAGAGAGTATTGGATTTCGTCAACGCAAAAACATGATTTTTCTAAAAATATTATGAACTATCGGAATTATTCAAGTAACAGAAAACAAGTTCGAATCGCAATTGAAATGTGGACGGATTTTGAAAAGATTGCGGATATTTTTGCCGTTACACCTTTCATGTTATTTACAGCCATACTCAGGAAATCTTTGGATGAAAGTGGACTATTGGGGCGAGATATTTTGGCAGCCTTCAGTGCGCGGGTTGAGTATGCAAGTGATAAATTAGGATTGTTTACTAACTCTATTCCTGTATTGTTTGATGGTAGAGAAGGAAATACTATTAGTGATTATATTGCTACTGCAAAAACGGAAATAATAAATTTATATGATGTTCAAAGATATCCACTTTCAAAAATTACAGAGATTATTAGGGGGAGAAATAGCACTACTAGTCACGACGATCCGGGGACAATAGGTTTTGCATTTCAAAATTTAAGAAACATTCGCCGATTCTCATTGGGAGAGGTAGATTTTGAAAAAGATTCGTCATTTATATTACCTAGTAAATTACCGGTAACTGTAATTGTTGAACCGGATTTCGATGGTGTGGTGTTGGACCTTGAGTATCAGGAGGAATTTTTAAATGAAACAATGGCTCAAACTATTTTGGACGCCTTAATAAAGAATTTTGAGGTGCTTCATGATGAACTTAAATAATTACGTTTTGCGATTAGCTTTTTTGAAACTGATTGTTATTAAAGATATAGAGTTCATATAAGAATATTTTTGAAATTATATTTTCACACTGTGTTTCACAACTGGAAAACAAAGGAATATTTTCAAACTAATTATTAATTGACCGGAGCCATGTACTGAGATGGAGCAGAAAAGTCTTGCATATCTTTCAAAAGAATTTATTTGGAAAGAGTATAAGGGAAAATTTAAAAATTAAATGCAGTATTGAGTAACTCGATTTATTACAGAAATACAAAAGGGGAAATTTTATGTGTGCAATCTTAGGAGTCCATTCTTTTGGGAAAATTAATAAGCAGCATATTAAAGATGCTAACAGAGCGATCAAAATATTAAAGCACAGGGGCCCAGACTATCAGGGTATATACACAGCGTCGAATTTTATTATGGCACACGGAAAGTTAGCTATTCAATCAAATGATGCATTATCTAATCAGCCCGTTGAATTAGACAATGTTGTGGTTGCTTTTAATGGGGAAATTTATAACTATATTGAATTAATTAACACTTATAAAATTGAAGGCGCTAATTTTGATGGAGATGTAATTGCATTTTTGTACAAAGAGTTTGGTATGGATTTTTTATCACTAATTGAGGGGGATTTTGCAATTTCAATCTATGATAAGCGATTAGAAAAATTGTATCTCGTTAGGGATCGTTTAGGAGTAAAACAGCTAGTGTATACCATGAAGAATGGGGAGTTTTATTTTGCGTCCGAAGTTAAGGCTCTGGAAGCTTTTACGGAGGTACGACTAGATCCGAATAAAGATAAGATATTTGAAGATTTAACCATGTGGTTCTGGAGCGATAAAAGAGAAACATACTTTCAAGGGGTTTTCCATCTGCAGCCGGGTGAATACTTGGAAATCAGTGATGGATCTGTCAAACATCACAAATATTGGGATGTCAGCCTCGGCAACGAATCGTTGCCAAGTATTAACCCACTTGAAATGATTCAGAAGAGTGTCAAAAGTAGACTAGTTGGGAACTATCCCGCAATGACACTACTGTCTGGCGGACTAGACAGTAGTCTTTTAACAGTGTTAGTTAGTAAGTTACTAACCAAAGTGAAATCCATAACGGTTAATTACGATGACTTTGACAATAATATAGATCGTAAGTTTGCGGACCTCGTCGTTAAGAGTAACTCAAGCATTGTACAAATTACAAATCATATAAAAAGCTCTGATGTGAATAAATCAAGGCTTGATTCACTGAGCAAGCAAATGGAAGAGGTTATTTGGGACAAAGTCTATTTTGCAATGCAAGCAAATTATCAGCTGGCAAAACGTAATGGTTATCGCGTTGTAATAAATGGTCAGGGTGCTGATGAAACATGGCTTGGTTACTATCATGATTTTCCTATGTATAAGTTTACGGAGTCAAAAGACTTTGAGGTTAACAATTTAATGTCAGTACTTGCAGATACAAATATAGGTGGAGTAAAAAATTTGTCTAAGCAAGGTATTGATACCCTGCGTGATGGAGTCTTAAAGGTTTACCACAATGACTTGCCATCTAAAAAAGATGATGTACTAAATTCAGTTGCATATTGGGCGACAAAAACCTATTTACAGAGCAACCTCATGCAGGAGGACAGGTTGTCAATGATGTCTTCAGTAGAATGTCGCACCCCTTTTACCAATCATAAACTTGTGGAATTGGCATTTTCGCTATCTGGTAATGCTAAAGTAGTGAATAGTGTGGAAAAGAAGCCCCTGAAAGAAGCAGCTATGGGGGTGTTGCCTATTGAACTAATAGATAGACAGAAACAGGCGTTTGTGAACCCAGAAGATTCATACGGTGATCTTGTCATAAATGATTGGACTACCATTGTTAATGAATTTTTGTATAAAAACGGGTTTAGCAAATATTTCAGTGAGGAATATATCGCATCTATTGTCCGGGGGAATATAAGCAATTCATTAAAATGGAAATTTGCAGCTGTGAATTCTTTTTTGCATGTGTATGAAAATCAGGGGGATAAAATTCATGAATAATGTAACAGATGTTGATGAATCTCATTTGACAGAGTTTCTTGATAAATTAATTATTAAGCACTCAGATGATGCGATTTATATTTTTAGTGAAAACAATGAAGTGCTAATTGAATCAATGCAATATTTGATGGCTAACAATATTTCAACTATATTAACTCCTTTTTCAATAATGGTTACGAAGGATTACAAGATTTTTGGAAGCCTTCAATATTTTGTGAAAGAAAAAGGTGCCGGAAGTTGGGTTTTAGGCATGTTTACCTCCGGTAGTACTGGACAACCAAAATTATTCGTGTTTTCGCAACAACAAATTAATATAACATTAGGGTGGTATAAAGACATCTACGATGGACAAGAGGATGTCGTAATTTTGACATCTATGCCTATAACTTACAACTTTACGTTCATCGCAGGAGTGTTAAATGCAACGAATTTTGGCGGAAAATTTCAGCACTCTGAACCAGAAGATTTGGTGTCCGAAATTGTTTATTTATTAGCCAGAGGAAGACGACCAATTTTGTTGGGAAATCCGGTTTTGCTGGATATTCTTGCTGACGAAATAGAAAAGACGGATGTCAATTTAAATGGATTGATGATCGATTCTGGCGGTGCCCCGCTAACGACACAGTCAATAAGATGGTTTGCTGATCATGGTGTCGAAATGCATGAGGGATACGGTTTAACTGAAACAAATTCATTAACTCACTTCATTAGAAAAGTAACCGATAAAACAATTGGAACGGTCGGTCCACAAATGGTAGGCGTAGAAACAAACATTGTGCAGGTAGATGGTAAACCAACAGTACAACTAACCGCTCCAACAATTGGTTCGCGCTTATCTGAAGATAATTGGTTCTTGACTACTGCGGGTGATACTTATCTTACAACGGATATTGGTCGAATACAGGATGGCAATTTGACATTGTTGGGTCGCTCTTCTGATGAACCAGTTAACGGTTTTTGGCCTAAAGAAACGATGGAAATTGTAGGTGCCTATTTACCAAATAGATGTGTTCTGGTAGAACAAGCAAAATCTAAAGTGTATTTAAAATTTTGGTCACATATTGACAAAGATACTCTTCAATTGATTAAAAAAAATATTAAGCAGAAACTGAACTTGGCAGAAAGTCAGGTAATGTATACAGTTGCTGAAGATGGTCTGTTGCACTCGATGAAGATGAGGAGGCAGTTATGATGTATACGTTACTATCTGGAGCTAGTGGTTTTATCGGTTCTGGGTTACTACGTAAACTTTTAGAAGACGATAAGAAGGTGATTATTTTGGGAAGAAGTGCATCTTTAATGAGTGCCTCAGTGAAAGAGTTTGAGGATGCCAAAAAAGTAATTATAATCCAGGTTGATTTTTCAGAAGAGTCGTCCGTGCAAAAGCTTTGGGAGGAACTTGGAAAATATGAAATAGATACATTTATATCAGCAGCGGCAGTGGATAGTACCAGCTTGGTTACAGATGTTTCTAGTTCGGAAATTCGCACATTGTTTGACACAAATGTAATAACACCCATGAAAATCATTTCATATCTTGTTAGGCAGTGGAAAAAGTTGTTAATCAGGGGGCGGATTATTCAAATTTCAAGTATCACTGCGGAAAGAGGGAGTGCAGGGAGTTCAATATACGGTGCAACAAAAGCAGCAATGGATTCTTTTATAGTGAATGTTGCAATAGAATCTGCTGAATACGGAATCATTGCCAATTCAATAGTTGTCGCAGCTACAGGTTCAAGACTAATTGGTTATCGTGAAAAACCACGTATTCCGGAGCAAGAACAACTGTATGACATGCGATCAATTCCTACAGGACGTATCGTTCAAGTAGAGTCGATTTGGAATATGATAAAAATTTTGACTCAGACAAAAGATATAACGGGGCAAGTAATACACATTGACGGTGGATTGAGCGTGAAATATCCACAATATAAAAAGGAGATATACAATGACTTATTATAAAAATCACAAGTACATGCGGGAGGACACCGCAGAAAAGTATGATGAGGTATTACCAAATTACTATTTTTTTGATTGGGAATCAAAAAAATATATTGAGGAAACCTTTTTTTTAAAAAAATACTTAGCGGATAAAAAATTCTCGCATGCTTTGGAGTTTGGTGTTGGCACTGGAAGAATGACGAAAATTGTTCAACCGCATACCAATGCATACACTGGGATTGATTTAGGGCAAAGTATGGTGGAAAAAACACAATCCTTGATAGGCAGGAATAATGATAGATTTATCAATATCGATATTAATTCATTTATTTCACAGGAATCATCCAATTTCAAGCAATATGATTTTTTTACAAGTTTTTGGGCATATAACTATTCTCTGTTAGAGTTTTTTGAATACTACTTTCCTGAGACAGACGATCATGGACGGTATTCAGATTTGGTTTTAGCTGAAGACAAAGCAAAAAATCAGATTGAAAAATTATTCACATCGTTTAGTAAAAATACAGAGTTTTTAATTTATTACTTTGATGCATACTCTGTGGAACAGTCTTACGTTACTTCTGTATTAGAAAAAGATTTGCCATTTCCGTATGATGACCGTGGATACACTTACAAATTACTACAAAAAGTGCTTAGTGAAATAGATAAAATAGATGTGGAATTTGAACACTTAAACGGATTTGCGAAACTAAAAAACACCACTCATTTGTTAAATTACTTTGGTACATTGCATTTGGAGGGCTTTTTGAACACTGAAGTACAAAAAGAGGCGTTAATTAATCACTTCTCGGCTTATCAAGATGAAAATGGAATTTATAGTTTACCTGCTGGTTTGAACGTAATTCGTGGAAGGGTAGTTAAATGAATAATAAAGTGTTAGAGCAAATAATTGAAAATTTTACAAAATTAGGGAATCGTACAGCAGTCGATACTGGCACAAAAACATTCACATATTCAGAATTGAACCATTACTCAGGAAAGGTTGCTGCCTACTTAATGTCAAACGGTATTGGACGGAATGACGTTGTTGCGCTGAAAATACCGAAATCAGCTGAGCTTATTTTTGCAATACTTGGAGTTTTAAGAACAGGGGCTTCTTATCTTCCAATTGATGTCAAGTCACCGAAAGAGCGAGTTAACTACGTACTGAAGGATTCAAAAGCAAAATATATTTTGACAACTGACCGTGGTAAAGGGGAGTTAAATATAAGTGATATATTAGTTGGGACTTATGATGATTTTATTGACGCAACCGTTGTACGAAAACCAAATGATATTTTTTACGTAATTTATACGTCTGGCAGTACAGGTAACCCAAAGGGGACTGCCATTTTTGATAAATCAGTTGATAATTTAGTGAATTGGTATGTTTCATTCTTGGGTATGACAGATCATGATAGGGTATTACTTATTGCATCTCCAAGCTTTGATTTAGCACAAAAAAATATATTTTCAGCTTTATGTATTGGCGCTACATTAACTATTCCTCAGGATGATTTGATTTTTGATGACATAGTAGACTTTATTTCCGAAACTAAATCTACAATTTTAAATTGGACACCCACGACTGTAAATTTTTTGATTAATACCCAAAAAAATGCCAGTCGATTACAGAGTATCCGTGCAATCATTGTGGGAGGAGAACAATTTGATTCTAGAGAATTAGTTCAGTGGAAAATTGACAACCACTTGGATGTCCAGATTGTCAACTCATATGGTCCAACTGAATCAACTGATATTTCTACCGTGTATACCGTAAATTCTTTAAAAGGCTTCAAAAACACTCCTATTGGGAGACCTATTTTCAACGTTAGTACAAAGGTGGTTTCTCAGTTAGACGGCCATGAAATTACTGGCGCTAATGAGGTTGGAGAGTTGATTGTTTCGGGAATCGGAATTTCAGCTGGATATATTGGTATCGCAAGTGATTCATTTTTTGAGGAAGGTGACCACGCTTACTATAGAACTGGTGACTTAGTATGTTTAAATTCAGAGGGGAATCTTCTTTTTAAGGGCAGACTGGATAATCAGGTAAAAGTGAATGGACACCGAATTGAACTAGAAGAAATCGAATCATTAGCTATGGATTTTGATTCTCACGGCAAATTTGTTGTCGGGATTATTGATGACAACGGATTGAATAAGCTAAAGCTTTGGTTCACAAATCGAGAGTTATCAGTTAAAGGCTTAAGAGAATTTTTACAAAGTCGATTGCCCGTGTACATGGTACCCAGCTACTATCAGCTAGTAGATGAAATTCCTCTGTCTGACCACGGCAAGGTTGATCAAAAAAAGATACGGCAATCCGAAATAAGCGAGAGAGGCGCAGACCCAATTGAACCAGGAAATGACCTTTTAGAAACATTAAAGGCAGTTTTAGGAACAGACTTTCAACTGTCCTCTGAAAATTTGGCAAAGTCATTTTTAAGTCTAGGTGGGAATTCTTTACAGGCTATTCTATTGGTTACCAAGTTACGTCAAGATTTTAATGTTGACGTACAGTTATCTACTTTACTATCTGACGTAGCTATAGAGGATGTATTCGGGCAAATGTTGTATAGGGGAAACACTAAAAATAATACTACTCGTTCTTTATCAATTGAAAAAGAGGAAGAGGGCAAACCATTTCGTGCAACAGACAGAACGGGGCATTCAATTGAACTTATGCAAAAATTTGATAATTCAGTTGATAGGAATCTGTATTCATTGATTCTTTCAAAAAAAAGAATAGACGAGGATACGTTGATGGGGGCGGTGACCCGGGTTGCAAAAGTTCACAAAATACTTGGAATGACATTATTGGAAAACCCCGACAGCCATTGGGAGTGGACAGAGATTGATTCAACTATAATTCCTCAGGTAATAGATCTAAAATCAACCTCATATGCTGATAATAATGAATTGTTAAAAGGATTGATACGAACAAAATTTTTGATTCCGAGCGAACCTTTTTTTAAAGTTTGGAAAATATCATTCAAAGACATTGATGCTATTTTGCTGTTGACACATCACCTAGCTTCAGACGCATTATCAATGAACATATTGGAAAATGATTTTTTGAGGGTATTGGCTGATAAAGAAATTACAGAAGAAAAAGAGTCAGTACGGGATTATTCATTGAAGATAAATGAGAATTTTGATGGTGATCGGTTAAATGATACAAGAGAAGGTGCTTTTTGGTCAGATAAACTAAAAAATTCTTTTAAATATATGCTTCCAGTTTTAAATAATGTAATAAACGAATCAGAATCAGAAAATTTTGCACTGGCAAAAGATTTTGAAATACCAACAAACATACATGAAAAAATTAATAATTTAACTAAATTAAGTAATTCAGTGATTTACATGAGTGCTATGAATAAAACTATCGCAGAGTGGTGGGGACGTGATGACTTTATGGTCTCTCTTCAAGTAACCGGTAGGAATCCCGAACTTTATAACTCAATTGGATATTTTGTTAACACTGTTTATTGGCCAGTCAGTGAAACTTCCGACAAGGTTTTGTCAGAAGTAAATAGAGAAATGTTTAATCTGATTGAAAATCAGGACATGCCAGATGGATTAGTTAGAAAACTTTTTTTGGATGGAGAGGAAGCTCCCTTCTTTTATAATTATAAGACTGACTCGCGCACAAAACATGAAGATAATTATTCTTTTTCACAGGTAGAGTATGACTATTCAGGTGAGTATTCGGTATTTGATTTAATTGCAGAATGGACAGAATCTCAGGAAGGACAGAAGTTAACGATAGTTTATCGGCCTCGGTATTTTAGTTTGCAACAGGTAGATGAATTTGCTGTAAAGTATGTTCAAACATTGGAAGGATTACTGGAAGGGCTGGAGAAAAATGGTTAGGCTGCGAAGTATAGCAATTCAAAAAAGGCTTGTAATAACTTTTCTAGTATTTATTGCATTTTTCTCATTATTTAGGTCGTCAATATCATCAATTTTTAGTTTGTATTATAGTCATTTTGGAACGACGGACAACGAAATTTCGATGATTAAATCGTTCCAAAATGTTGGCTTTTTGATTGGTATACTACCAGCAGGAATACTTTCGGATAGAATCGGGAGACTGAAAATTGTAAGTCTTTCATCTTCTCTTATGGTAGTAAGTTTTGGATTATTATATGCATATCCTGTTTCATCAATTTTTTTCATATCCGAGTTTTTATACGGTGTGGCACTTTCAATGAATTCAGGTGCGTTGTTAGCATACTACTCTTCGGCTAAAAAAAAATTTGGAATAAAAGGCGATACAAGTGTCTTTGGTCACCAAGTAGCAATCATGAATTTTATGACATTGCTGGGTGGAAATTTAGGAGCAGCGATGTTTGGCGTCAGTATAAAGATGCCCATTGGTATCTCTATTATTGGCTTTTTGGTTTATCCCATCTTTATTTTATGTTGGATTAAATTCTTCAATTTGGAAAATTCAGATTCTGTGGTAAAAGTTTCGCCATTTCTATTCCCGGCTAAGCGCATTTGGCAAAACAAAAAGTTTCGGTTATTAGTCGTTATTAATGTTTTATTCGAATGTGGTATTCAACTCATACTAATATATTGGCCAATAATATTTGTCGAAAATTTTAACTATAATTTGTCAATGATTTACACACTTTTTATTATCGTAAATCTAATGGGATCAGAATTGTTTTCTAAGGTTAGTTCAAAGATTTCCCTTGGAAAATTTTTACCAATCCTTAGTCTATGTTCGGTTGCGGCATATATAGTGATGTCGTTCACTAAAAGCAGTGCGTATGCTTTGGTAGGTTTTCTAATAGTCGAGTTTATTATGGGATTGATGGACGTACAAATTGTGCAATTTAGCGAACAACTTATTGCTGAATATGAAAATAAGTCACAGGTCCTATCTTATGTTACATTTTTGACGGAGCTTGCCGTGATCTCATCTTTAGTGCTGAATACGATATTGGGGAGCTTGTTACATTTGAGTGTTGAAAAATTATTGTTAATATCGGCTATGTATTTCTTTTTCCTATTTTTATTTTCCTTTCTGATTACAAAAAAAGAGGCACTTACAGATGTTTATTAGTTATGGAGATGTTAACGATTATTTGAGCCACCGGGAGGAAATAATTTTTCAGTTCATGCAATTTCTAGGTATAGACACTAGAGGAAAGATGATAATAAGAGGCAATAATATAAAGCCACACATAGACGGAACAGATGTGCATTTTAATGTGTCTCATACGGAAAAGCAATATTTTATTGTGGTTAGTCGAGATGAGGTAGGAATTGATGCCGAAGTTGTAAACCCAACCATTCTATCAATTGCAGAGTTGGTTCATCCTATAGAAAAAAATATGATGCTTAAAAAAAAATCCGCAATAATTAACACAATGGTATGGACTTCGAAAGAAAGTTACTTGAAGTACAAAGGTATTGGTTTGATTGGAAGATTAGATTCTTTTTATAGCAATTGGAATGAAGGACTAGTGTATGACGGTAATCGAGTGGCGGCCAAAATTTCATTTTTCCTACTTGACAACACCGTTATCGCGTTGACGTCAAGCAAACAGAACAATCTCAACTTGGTAACCTTCTATGGGCGAGATGAAATATCTTGACTTGTTTTTGAAAATGGAGAAAAATGATGAAAATTGGAATGCTAGGATTTGGGACAGTAGGTCGGGCGGTATATGAAAATTACTCTGGCAGCCTGAGTGACTTGAACGCTATGATTGAAATCGCCTTTGTTCGTAGCAAAAACGACTCAAGAGTCCAAGGCTTTCCAGATGTAGCATTTACGACAGATCCAATGAACGTGGTGTCAAACAGACAGTTAGACATTATTGTTGATGTTATGGGTAATACTGAGCTTGCAAAAAAGCTTGTGGAAGAAGCGTTTAAAAATAAAAAACACGTCGTAACGGCTAACAAAGAGCTTGTAGAAAAATATGGGTTGGCGTTACAAAAGGTTGCTGCTGAATATGATGTGCTGTTTCTGTACGAAGCTTCAGTCGGGGGTGGTGTTCCAATAATTCGAAATCTAAAACAACACTTAATCGGTAAAGACGTGTCGACAATAGTTGGAATTATTAATGGCACAAGTAACTATGTTCTGTCTTTGATGACACGGGCAAATTTTAATTTTGCAGAAGCAATTAGCATGGCACAACTTAAGGGATTTGCGGAAAAAGCGTATGACAATGACATTAACGGGTATGATGCAAGATCAAAGTTAATAATTTTGGCACGGACAATGTGGCGTATCGAAGTTTTGCGTTCCGATATATGCACAATTGGAATCTCCAACGTATCGAAAAATTTGATAAATGATATCCGAAGGAGAGGGTACGCTTTGAAACCATTGGTTTTAGCTAAAAAGCGTGATGAACTAAATTATTCCATGATTGTTGCACCATTCTTAATACCATTAGATTCGGATTTTTCAAGAGTAAATGACGAGTACAATGTAGTTAAAATATTGGGCAATCAAATACAAGAAATGACTTTTAGCGGACCTGGGGCTGGAGGCCCTGCGACAGCAGTGTCAGTTTTTTCTGATTTAAGTTATTTGTTGAGTATTAATAAGTGCGGCATTAATACGTCCAATGATAAAATCATTAAAGTTGAGTCAGTAGACTCTCCTGAGTTTAATATTTTTGCGGAATTTTACTATGACAACACCGATTGTGTATCTGAACTTTTGACAAAGTCTGACATGAGATTTAGTGATTTGCAGAATATAAAAGGTACTGTGTCAGTGGTATTAAAGAACATAAGGATTAAGCCGGCGGAAGAAAAATTGAAAAGAATTGCTGGAATCAACAATTCTTCCATTGTACTGTATCCGATTCTAGAAGAATAGAAACAATGGTTGCATACCAGTATTCATTTTAAAAGTCAAATGGTACTGAGAACTGGCGAAATCTTATATTTCGAACCATACTTAGGTAGTTGATTTTGCCTTGTTTAGACTAAGCTGATAGACACTATACGGATAACAAAACGAAGAACCTCCTATTAAACTGATTACACAACATCAGTTTAATAGGAGGTTTTGAATATGCCCGAAATACGTTCAATTACGATGGTGTCTCATTAACCTGACTAGTTTCGACAAATAAACGTGGCCGTCCCCCAAAAAAGTATCATTATGATTTCCGACATAACTCAGTAATGTCCATTAGTCCTAGTGGTACCACTATCCAAGTTTTTAATTCAAATTCGCTAGAAAAATTGATTTTGAGCATTTAGTGATGAGACTGATTAAATTTACTCAATTTGATTATGTCTTTAACATTTGTGGTTACATCGACTTATGTCGTGGAATTGATGGGCGCTGATGTCAAGATTATGGACAGGTTTTTTCGGCACCGCAAGGTGCCGCTACCCCGAAAAATTTTCAAAACCCGGATTTCAGCCTAAAATGGCGTGATTTCTGGGTGTTTTTGTAGGCG
>Ga0157364_1000050_pt1 | contig 43347 bp, 17 predicted proteins | sample AttsexASBM2_FD_111476 | JGI IMG/M metagenome (GOLD analysis project Ga0157364, IMG submission 111476) | Fungus gardens microbial communities from leaf cutter ant in Ribeirão Preto, State of São Paulo, Brazil - Atta sexdens ASBM2 | ecosystem: Host-associated > Fungi > Mycelium > Unclassified ...
ATAATCAAATCATCTCCATTTTCTACAGATTTTCTAATTAGTCGTTGCTTAATAAATAAATATTTTGTTGTCATTATATTGTTAATCCTGATCACTATCGTTTTAGAATAAATATCACAAAGAATCAATCTCGATCTAGTTTGCTCGGTTGAATAGTTACAATACATTTAAGTCGACATGAAAAACGACATTCCAACGATGAACAAGAAGATGATTAATGGCTTTACATTTTATTAAGCACATTACACACTATTACTAACAAATACATGAAATCATAGAAGAATGCAAAGCTAATGTGAGTCACATAAAATATATGAATTCATCACAAATATCGAATAGTGTGACAAAATTAACGTATAGAAATAATAATATATTAACAGAATATAAAGTGCTCGAGTCATCAGTTGAAACATGAAAAAAATTATCGCGTGGGTTTATAATGATCAAGGTATATATTTTAATTTAATTTAATGTATAATTCTGAAACATCTCAAACGTAATTTAATTAATAAAATAAAGTAAAATACTGAAAATATATTTAACAAACGATATCTTAATTGATGTGATCGTACTGTCTTTCTGGAAAAAGATATGTGCCTTTTGTTGACTAATTTGATACAATCAGCACGCATGTCTGACAAGTCTAAATGCATTGGAATGACACTCACTTAAATAGCGGATGTCCACACCTCTGCGCACGTGTCAGAGATTAATGAAGTTCTTCGTGGAGAAGTAAGAATACTTTGCCATAAGAACAGTAATTGCGGCAGAGGTAGCAGTTTAGTGTAAATAATGAATCAGCAATACTAATGTGCGTATGATGCACGTTAACTGCCTGCCACATATCGATATAGCTGCTACAATTAGCACGAATGTAAAATAAGCATATTACAACGATGCCACTTAATTGAATTATTGTGTTCGAGATAATTTTTTATGTTGCGTTAAAGAGAACTATTATATTAATATAAACTTAATTTCTTTTTACAATTAAATTACAAATAAAATAAAATACTTGATTGATTATTTGCGAGAAATAATTAGAATTTTAAAAAATTACAACATTGTTTTAACGTTGTAATTGTAAATATACATCGGTTCAAAATTAAAGGCATGATATTCAATGCTCTCAAGTTCAAGTCATGATTAATAACTCGTTACCGCGACTGACATAGTTTTACGCAGTTACAATGTAACATGAATTATGTCGTAATTTAATTGCATGCCGACATGATGATATTGAGAAAAAAGATGAACTCACTGTATTGCGTAATAAAAATGCATTCGATTGTTCCTTAGTTATCGATTTATCACTGATTTGTTTGCTGTATGAATTCTAGTGAAGTAAATTGGATAGTTTGATTAATGCAATTACATAAGTTAATTATTTTAATACAATTACATAATTATTAATTATATAAAGATAATAAATAATTTCAAGTTTGTACAGAATAAATATCAGTTAATTTCTGCGTCTTGTGACGCTCATCATAAAAAATGATAACAGGATCGTGATACCGCTAATAGGAAAGTGCATATATATTTCCTATTAGTAGCACTTGTTCTTGCATGCGGGCGAGTAGTGATCGTCTCATGCTGCGCCACGAAAATATATTTTCATACATCCTAGACGAGGATACTTTTGGCACGCGTTAGACGGATACTTAGCACTTATGATCGGTCCAACTTGATGTGTTATAACTGAGAGACATGCAACGCGCACCAACGTGTTGTGTAAATAATCTCATATTTATGCTTATATTTATTCGTCGCATTGCTGTTAATCTTTCTGTTGTATGGCATATTTATATCGTGGCGTATTTATTGTAGTCATTATACATTTTATACATATTTGAACAATAATTTCAAAATGTTATAAATTTGAAAAAAGGAAAAAAATTAGTAAGTAATTGAAATACATTAGTCATGAAAGATAGAAATAACAAATAGACATTCTTTTCAAAGAATTTTTTGACATTTTTTCGGTAAATAAAATAAATATCATAAGAAAGAATTCTTAGTATATGTTGTTTTTTTAACAGAATCAATAAAGTTTATTGTATCAAAAGAATGAGTCTCGTGTTTTATTGAGAATACGTATAACGTGTCATTATGGATCATTAATATATCGCGAGGCTATCGCGTATCACACGTTGAATCTTGGCCATTTATGGCTGCTAGAATCACTGGAGGCACGATTGACCTTGTGCAAGTGCACTCTAATCATGCGCTAGATATATCGCTAATAATAAGTATACGCAGTATAAGTGTGTCGCGCATATCTACGCATGTAGAATTGCCAGTAGTAAAATGGAAAAATTTTAAGTTTTATAGCTCAAATAAATGTTTGAATGAAGGGTGATTATATAATTTTTTGAAATCAAAGATTGAACAATGTTATTACGCAAGTTTCGAATGCATATTTCTTAGATATGTGCCATTATGCAACATTACTATTTAACGTGCATTAACATTATACAAATTAAACAATTTCAACGATTAAGTTGCAAAAATCATTATTATAGTACATAGGGATCTATAATTGCAATAATACGATGTAAAATTAGGTATGTTAATAATATACATCAATAGCATATCTTTTCGAGCGATAAACCAAAAATCAGAAATCAGTTTAAAAGACTGAGGAAAAGATTGAGACTAATAGCCTCAAGATCTATCTTATATTGAACAAGTAAAAGGCGACTATATATTCAGGCCACGCGTGGGAAGATAACGTTGTCTACTCAAATAATAATTCCGTATGATTAAGAGTTTGATTGTGCTAATAATTAATAAAATTGAAGTTGAATGTTGTTCAAAAATTAAATATGATTGAACACAGAAATATAACTAGTAAATAGAACAACGTCGTGGTGAAACGTAATTTATATTAGAAGTATATTATCTTGCTCTAACAAAAAAATACAAAAGTGCTTTTCATAGCAAACAGGCGAAAGATTCGAGCAATGTTGCATGGCCTTCAGATCCAGTATTTGCTGGAGAACGTGCGTGTAATGGTTTATTTAAAACTGATACTACTAGTTCCGTTAAGCATTTTAAAATGAACTAAATAATCTTTGAATGTGAAATTTATGTCTGCTTTCGAGAAAGTGACATTAAAACGGATTATGGAAACGCAAAAGAAATGTAGCGCAAAACATATTCTATACTTTATTAGATTCAAATTATTGAAACTGCATTGATTTTTAAAAAAATTAAGAGAAATTTTTTTTAGTACTTGTCACCAACATTAGAGCAATAATAATTATAACTATAATAACATGTATATTTATTATAATTACAAAAATTACAAAAATTTTTAGTGAAAGACAAACGATGTATACATAATCTTAATAAAGATTATACAAAAAGTTTTAACATATTTTCGATATATTTTAAATTCTACTAATTTACGATTAAATTACGATTGCTGATATTTCTAAAAGTAAAATATTCTATATCTGAAATTAATATATTAAAAAAAAACAGAATTTTTCTGTCAACTCCTGTATATTCAATTATTTTATTTATTATGCAAAAGCTCTTAACCTTTATACACAAATTTGACAGCACTTATATCTAGGAAATATACGATACACAGTTTATCAATACATCACGTATTGCGAGATTATTTGCATACGATACACGCGCTCCGTTTCACGAAACATTAATTCGCGTGGAAAACCGTTGCCTTTTTATACGAGCGTGACGATTATTATTATTGACTTGCGTGAAAAAGCCAACATATTGGTGACATATCTTAAAAGTCATTTGTATCGACGCAATCTATGCGACTGTTTGAAAGCCGGTGAGTTTTGTTTTCCAATGAATTGTATCCGCCCTTTTGCGCATGCAAACAAAAAAATGAACACCGACAGAAAATGCCGTGTCACGCGAAATAATGCACTGTTGAGCAATGGTGGCAATACCGACCAATTAACTTGGGTAATTAGATTCTTGCGCTTTACTGTTGTCTTTTTGCTATCAATATCGTCTAGCAACATCAAATTACACAACGAAAGCAATATAAACAAATGCAAAATAAGAAACGCAGTAATGTGAAATACTACATTAGCTGCATATACATTGAAAAAGTATTCTTTACATTGTGATAACATTGATTGTCGCGTATATCGTGTACTAAAGAAAATTTAACACTTTTTTTTAAATCTGCGGAAAAGAATTTTGTAAAGATTGAATACTATTTTACAAATGTTTGTTACAAGCTGTTCTCAATTTCTTCTTCTAATATGTATAGACAATTTTCTGTTATATCTATAATAGAGAATAAGATCAATATTATATTAAATTTATATAATATACGCTTCAACTTCAATGTTGTTTTGTTCTGAACAAGAAAAGCGATTCTATTTTTACTTTTATTTGTACGACATATTCGATCTGCCAAAGATATATCGTGCGCGATTAATGCTTGGCACTCTAATTGGTGTCTATAATATCTTCCTGGAATGTGCGCAGTCACATGAGATTGCTTGTTCCAAGTTCAAGCTATTACTTGCGTTAATGAATTTCTGAATCATAAACGCATTGTCCATTGATGAGCACGGATGAGTATAACGAGCCAATGTAATTATATTATAAAATGCAGTCTTATAATCACATTATTTATTTTATTTGGTGATATACATGGTGTCTTATTTTAAATAATGCATTAAGATTTCTTGAAAATTATGATAAATATGGAAAAATGTTTCAAACAAAAATTGTTAGTTCGGAGAAAAACATAAGAAAGTAACTTGACCTTGAGTAGCATCGTTAAGGTTACTTTGAATTTTTTAAATGAAACTTCTCATTTTTCATTATATAGGGAGCTTACCTCAATAGCTTTTCAAATCACCATATTAAAGTTCTTTTTTCATTAAGAAACGAGAAATCTTAAGATATAATTTAAAATGAGACACTTTATATCTATAGATCCGATTCAATGTGCATATTATTTCGCTTTTAATTGTTATTTATTTCATATACAAAATATTTTACTAATAATTGCTATTTGTTACACACAATTTTACAGCATAAATAGTTGACTGTGATTATATATTCTATATAAGTATAGAATATTTTATCTAGAATATATATTTTTTTCATGTAAGCTATGATAGCTATGCGGATTTTTTTTTAGATAATGAATACTAGGAATCCTCTCTAATTGTATTTATTGCTAACTCGTGTGTAACTCGTGTGCTAACATGAAATTTACACGAACAGGATATTTATTGGCGTGTTGATTATCAGTGACCCATAATATACCTGTATGTTATTAGTTAATTAATATGAACGTATATGTTTTTTATCGGTAATCATAATCCAGATTATTTTCATTTTCGTGTAAAAACGGTTTTTTTTTTCCAGTAAACTCACTGAACACATACATTTGCAAAATTTGTGTCTACAGTATCTTCAAATCGTGCACACGTAATATTTCTATTGAACTTGAGTTTTTTTCTTAGCATAGTTCAAGAGTGCAAGGTTACTAGATTGAATACATTCGCGAATGAAGACTTTGACCATGCTGTCAGACAGCAAACTGATATTTGCATCAAATATTATAGTTATTAATATTTATATTGCATATTCTTTATATTGCAATTGCGTGGAAACATTTTGCACACACAAGTAATGATGTTACACTCATTTTATAAAGCTTAAAACACAAGCTTGAAATTATTTTATTTTTTTCAATGTTATTTACTGATCAAAAGCTATATTATTAGTCTCAGAAAATAAGTATTAAATTGTACATATAAAGATTTTGCCAATTTTATTAAAAAATTTGAATCATCCGTATAGAGATAAGTCGAACGTCAAATTGCAGAGTATAAAGAGTAGAGTAAAACTGTATAAATGCCATTATTTGCAGCTTAAAACAGCTGCAAATTAGTGTCGAAGTTGAGGTTTATATTAATTTTGCTATTTATATTTATATGTTTTTAATCAATTTTTATAACTGTAGATTAATTGATAGTTGTTTTTTTTAGTTAAACATGCTTCTAGAACTTTTTTATTTTATCTATTTCCTTTGCTCCACGAGACTTATTTCTACGTTTAGGCTATCTCCTCACAGTGACGACATGTATAAGAATAGTGCCCGTACTTGTTGTAGCTCTCACATTATGTTATTCATTTAATATCTAATCATAAGATAGATGTGCCAAATATCTCATTAAAAACATTTCTGAAAAGGATATTAATAACATATTTTTCAGCTTTGATAACTTTGATAAGTTATCAAAAAAAAAAGTAAGCGACATCTTAAAAAGACCGGAACTACTTTTAGCAGAGATTGAGGATATAAAATTATCTAATTTTTAATATTTCTGTTGTTTTTATTATTATTATCTATTGTTATTATCTATAAAATAAAGTTATTATCTATGAGTATATAATGATACAATTGATAACTGTTCAATGACGTGTTTGTTGGCTCAAAATAAGCGCAGTTTTTTACAAATTATAAATGTAATTATAGTAATCAAATTAAATTATACATTATTAGAATTTTGAAATTATTAAATTTGAAATAAATTATTAAAATTATGATTTCATGATTAATTGCAAATAGCTATCAGATTAGATCGGTTATTTAAATTTTTATAATTTTTTTATTATCTTAATCTCACCATAAAAATCAATTATACGTGACTTTTTAAAATGATTTCATAAGTCAAAATAAATCGACAAAATCAAGAAATTACGTTCTCACATATATTATTTAAAAATATCTCATAATATTATCATCCAAAGAAAATTGTCATTGTTGGATTGAACTCTATAAATTTCCATATAAACTTTTCGTGAGCCATTACCTTTATGCTTTAATGCACAATAGAAGAGTTTATTATTCGCATTAAAACAGAAATGTATTGCAACGATAAAAGCCGTTGAAAAACTAATGTGTTTTATCTAGAATTGCGTGTCAGCGACTTATAATTAACTATAATAGCTTAATTATGCAATTTGAAAAAAAAAGAGTCGAATTTTTTAACATTGAGCAACTATAACGAATTATTAACATAATATGTGTTAAAGTTTTTTTTATTAATTTTTGATATTATTCATCTTTTCGATAATACAGCATGATAATATATCATTTATATATCTTAATTTTACTTTGATATACATTTTGACTTTTAAACTATCTTTAATGTATCTGAAGGCTATTTGCAATTCGTATTTTGAAATTAAAATGTATAAGTAACACTCTTTTTATATTATGGTTATATTTTATAGTTGCTATAGTTGTTACAACTATAGTTTTATAGTTGTTAGTAATTGTATTTTCGGTTGTATCTCATTGATCATTTTGATTTTTATATATAATTGTAAACACAAAGTCCTGAATCAAGTTACGGATTTTTCTCAAATGTAACTTCAAGATATTTTACTTTTTAAAGTTTCGAATTCGAATTATTCGCACACCTTTAATATAAATAAAATTAATAACATTATATTATATTTACGCATTAATTACATTCATTTATTACATTTTGATATAATTTTTAATATCAAACATGCTATTATACAGAAAATTTTCTGAAATCAATCGCTCGCTTTAAGAACTTATCTAGGAAATTAGAAGTTAAAAAGTTAATAAACAACGAGCAACGGTTAAAGTCTCTTGAATGTTCAGAGTTATGATCTTGATAGCATATGTCACGGTTAGTTCCTTATTCAGTATCTATATTTATAAATTATTAAAGAAAACTTTGAAATGTGATATATCTTAAATAAGTCTGCAACAATTCAAAATGCGCATGATTTAAGACTCTTTAGACTATAATTATATGTGAAAATCGAAATGATCAAGTATGAGTATAATCTTTTCGCGATTTTTATTGTTTTTGGTAAGCAAAATTTTGATAAAGGATGAGTTTTCCAAAAAATGCAATCGATATAGAAAATATGTAGCTTCTGACACCAAAATATTACAGAAAGACACAGAATATATATAGAGAAACTTTATATATATAGAGAGAAACTAACTTGACAGATTTAAAAAGAATGTCAGAACAAGGAAGGCTTAGCAAAGGGTGAAGACGAATTTTCATTAGCTGACATTTTAATCTGTCATCGCTAATTCCTTCCGAACAGCTGCGCATTCCTCGTTTTCTTAGATTCTCATTCGCGATCTGTTATATTCGCGATATGTCTTCGCTTTCTTAGTCTGTCTAGCAACAAGCGGGACGCGGTCATGGACGAAATTAGACGGCGGCTTATTCGGCCGACTGTATTCTCGTATCCGGATCTCCTTCGGTATTGCTTATAATGATTCCCCTGACATGAACAGCTTTTGCATAAACAGCTGTACGTTGATTTCATCACGAAGACAGAGATAGACTGACGAAAAATTGTAACGTTAGATGTTATCTCTATTTCACTTAATATTTAGAATTCTGTTTAAAATTCTAAATGTACAAAATTAAGTAAATTATACACGGAAAAAATGTTACGGTTGCCACAGCTGGAAATAATGATAATTTTCGCCCATCAATACATTTGGATAACTGTGATAAAAACAAGGGGCATATTTTAACAGCCATAGCCATTAAGATATACTAATCTTACGGTTATCATTATCGTAAAGTTCTTATAACCAAAAAATGTATTGATGAGCGACTTTTGGTCGTAGCAACCGTATAGCCGTTTTTTTCCGTATATCGAGTTAATTTTCAATAAAAAGATTTTATTAATGTATACGTGAATCTTGAAGCTTTTTCTTAGAATACTTAATGAATTAATATTATAAAGATATATTTTTTTATTTATAATACAATATATAACAATATACAAGATGTTCGATGAAGATTGTAATAAAACTTAAGAGTAGATTCCTGAGATCATTTTGAAACAAAAATTCTAATACCAAAATGTTGAGGCTATAATAATTTTTAAATTATAAGCATTTAAAGTTATCTGATCATCATAAAATTTTGAGACTATATACGATGCGTCCATTCTTTTGATGTAATTAATTAAAAAAAAATAATTGCATTGTAATAAAAATACACGCGATTATCGGGAGACCGTTAGAGTTAATCATTTCTTTCTCTTGGCATGTTCTAACTGGATCAAAATCGACACATTCGTTTTCGAACGCCGACACAGCGTTCCGTTAATGCAATTTCTCATTTTATCTTGAAGTATACAAAAATTACGGTCGTTTTACTTTTTCCCGATAACGTGATAGCACAAGCTGTGTAACTATCGCATATCCTTGAGCGAAGAGCTCAAGAAGTAAGGCAAGTTATAGTAAGAAAACACTTAGTGTAAATGATTCTATGATTATTTCACAAAATACAAACGTTCTACTCGTTTACTCGTACGTTTCAGTTTTTAAATTATTGCGTAATAAATGTCATTTTTTAAATATTGAGATAAATGATTTCGAAAATATTAAGTCATTTAATTAATACGCCAAATTATTATTTATATTCATTATATTGCATAATATGTCATGATTAATTATTATATTAAATGCTATATTGCTAAATTAGTTTTTCCACCATCGGGAAGTGGCTATTTCAATCTAATACTTTGTAAGAAGCGGGGTTGTAACGGAATTTAAAATTAACCATAAATTAATTTCATGATATGTTTTAAAACTTTTTATTTCTCATTTTCTTCGGTAATATGTAGAAAGATTTATACACGGAAAAGACGTTGCTACAATCGAAAATAATAATATTAGGTGTAGTAAAAAGAAATCCATTATTTTTGCATGAAATTGAATGGAAAAATAATGGATTTCTTTTTACTACACCTAATATTTTTCGCCTATTAATACAAATAAGATCTCCCAGAAATGAGAAATGGGATCTCTACGAAAAGTTACAGTGAGTTTCTCTTCGGAGACGTGGCACTCAAAATATTAACGAAAATGCTTCCATGATACTTGCAACGTTATTTTCTAAAGCTATTCTGAGATCAATTGATTCGTACAGATCAAAATTAATAGATAAAAATTCCTGTTGATTAACTAATCAACGTTATTACTAGGGCGTAGTGGCATAAAATTTTAAAACTTTTATGGCATATTATTAATTTTATTATGCAGATAATAAATTATGCAAAAGTAACACCATTTACTTTTGTACTATTTATTGCAACTTGTTGTTTTAATATGACAATCTCCAGTACATTAATATACTTTTATTGATCATTATTCAAGCAGCACGATTATAGATGCAAATCGCGCAATATGGACGCATGTACGTATATGTACGAAAAGAATTTTTTATTATATTTTACCGCAAACTTTGCTATAAATATTATATATTTAGTGATAAATGTAGAACAATTTGGCAACTTAATAAATATTATCGATAATGTTAGAAACTTTTAAATATACAAAACATATTTTATGAACATATTTTATGAACATATTTTATAAACATATTTTATAAACATATTTTATAAACATATTTTATGAACATAATAGAAATTGACAAGCAAATTGTAAATTTTTAAAACAAAATATTTATAACGCAATTCGTGAAATTCACAATCATTACAAATTAGTTGCCATTATATTATTACATTTTGTACTATTTGCTGGAAAACGACTTTAGTGTCTTTGTAATAATATATAATGCCAATCAATAGCCAATCAATTACCATACTGCATAAAGAATTATAAACTGTTTAACTTAGGAGACACGGTAGTATCTTTAAAATGCGCTAGGACAAGCGCATTTTAAAATTACTAAAATTTTATCATATTTTTTAGTAAAATTTATTCAACACACATTTTCAATATTTATTGTGGAAATATTAATAAATCTGAGAGAATCATATAAAATTCTTCGACATATATAATCATGTTATACTACGATTACCACGTGATTTTCAGGATTAATTCTAATAGAAAATTCTTTCCGTGTACGTATTATCTTTCCGTTTACGCGGCGTGAAATCTTGACGGAGCGGCACGCAATAAAATAAGTGCGTTAGCCGCATGACAAAAGAAATCCGCTGATTTCTATGTCGATACGCTGACGTGACATGAGTAGCGGTTGCGGATTCATACGGCCCTGTATTGCATGTCTGCGTGCAAGTAAGATTTCGAGAGGTATACGGAAAGACAGAAGCCACGCGAATTAGCAAAAAGATCTGAGAGGTGCATGGCAAAAAAAGAAAAGAGGAACCTGAGGAGGCCCGAAAGAAAAGAGAAAAAAGACGGTAGATTCGTGTTCTGGGTACAGGAAGGAGTAGTATGAAAAGAATATAAGAGAAGCCAAGCGGAAGTAAAACAACAGGAAAGGTTGCAGTTTCTGCACATACGAGTTAATATGTGTAACTTACATACGGTGCTAGCACAAGAAGGAAGATTGTCTTTTTATTAAAGAATGACACGATGGGTGTTGTGGGAAGGAGGATTGAGAGAGAAGATGAGGCCGAGAGTCTACGGGCAATCCGGTCGAGAAAATTGGCAATGCATGCTGTTCAGCTTGCATAACCGCAAGCTGAACGCAGAGAAAGATAGGAAGGAGGAAGAGGGACGGGGGGCAGGATGAGGCATTAGTTTGCGTTGCACTTGTAACGCGACGAAGGAGGTGGTATGACACGTGCACTAACACTAATCTACGAGCGTCTCAATATACGATGCAATGGTGAGCGATATGCGCGAGGCGTGACTCGGTTTTCCTTGACATTAGCGACTACTATGTATGTAGTTCGAGCGGCACAAGCGCACCGCGCTTATCTTATCTAAGCAAGCGACTGCTCGCTCGGCGACGCGAGCTATGTACATACGAATTGCACGAAGTCGTTCGATCACATTCAATGGAATTCAATTTGAAAGTACTTTTGCTTAATCCGCATCTATTAAAATTTAAGATTGCTTAATGTATGTCGCGCGTACCGCTCTTGGGAAAAAATTTATTCTCTCTCTCTCTCTCTCTCTCTCTCTCTTTTTAAAATACCTTAAAAAACTTAAAACTTATTAGAGAAAATCTAAAAGATAAATTTGGGCATTTTAAACTTTTGTTCAAAGTAACTCTAAAAATTATTTAAGAAAAGACTGAAAAGAATTAAAGAACCTCCAAACTAAATTAAAGAAAAATTATAAAAAATAATATATTTGAATTATTTTGAAGTTTTTTTTCTTTAAGAGATAATAATTGAGTTTTTTTTAAGATAATAATATAATTGTAAAATCATGAATTTGTTTAAATTTTGTTAAATTAAGGCACAAGCTCCCTTTAAGCCCGATCTACATAAGAACGCGAGTCGAGTGCAGATTGCAAGGCTAGAAACTAATCTAACGTATTTTAATTATAATAGGTTGCAGGAAGTTGGGTGAACTTCAATTTTCGCGTCTTGCGTTCTATTGCGATCTGCGACTTATTATAATCTGGTATATGTTTCATTTGCGATCTGTTCTGCATGCGATGTAGATCAGGCATTATTTATAAGAAAATTTGCCATCAAAAAATTATTTCGTTAAAACGTGAATGCATAAAAATCCTATAATAGTGTGTCTTATTCTACCTGTATGGCTCTTATGAGAAAATGTAACATTGCCGCGTTTCTCTAATGGCAGTATCGCGTATTGTATTCGCGGGTAAACTTTATGTCAACTTAGCTTTTAAAACTTAAAAGCACTTTAAAAAATTGTATGAAATAACAAGACCTTCGGTTGTTCTAAGATTATATTAAAGTCAGCCTTGAAATATCTTACTTTGTTAGATTATTTTGAATTAACCTTTTACACATACCTTTTACATTTTAAATTGCCTCAAATTTTTTTAAGAAAACTCTTAATTACTTTTTTTTAAAAATGTTAACTTTATTTAAAGCAAATTTTCTCAAGAGATAAATTATCCAGAACTTCATTTCAAGTTGAAGCCATTTTGTTGATCAAAGAACGAACGTGCGTTTACACACAATGCACACACAAATGCAAGAACGATATTATGTGTAAAGCTCTTTTTAGACAGTGCTTTCGAAACTGTAACGTATTTACATACAGCCGTTTTCTTTCAATTGTATTTGTTTACAATTAAATATATAAAGATTGTTTTGTTCTTGCTTTTTTAATTTGCAAAATGAAGCTTAATTAAGGTGTCATTGTAATTTTCGAGATTAACATATACTCTAAAAAAATGAATTTTTAACATCCTTGATGTGGATTTAACATCTATATGTGATGTTTAATTCTCATGTTGGTATTAATATTAACATTAATGTGATGAATTTCAATCTTTGGTGATTATATCAACATCATCATAATGTTAATATTAACATCCATATAGTGGGAATTATATAGGCATTGCATGGTATTAAATTCGCACTGCCATTTTTTTGAGTATATGGCTCTTTGTAATTAAATTTTAAATATAAATTTTGTTTAATTTATATTTTAAATACATATGTGCAACATTCATATGATTTTACAGGGTGGCCCATATAAAGTATTACATGTTATTATCTCTGAAAGTATGTCAAATTAAAAAGAGCTTCAGACAAAAGTTTGTAACACTTTACGTGGATTATCCTATATTGTAAAATATAAAATATATATCAATACTTGTATAAGATTAATATAAGTCGCGAATTCGTTACACTGTGTATAATACGCACGTGCACGCAACGTGAATCTCACGAGTTCATCGAGTAATGCGAATTAAATAATGATCTCATGCTCCTTGAAGAGTCATCAAGTTCAGAGTAGAGCTTTGATGTATCGTATGAATATCGCGTTTCTTCAAAGGTAGATAATACTCATTCTATAACAAGCGTTGTGTCTAATATGCGTAATTTGCGTATGTTATTCGGCATTATCATATATATCGTGATAAATAATTTATTTATATCAAGCACAGACTCATACATTTCTATCGCAATTAATGCAATTCAGTTTTTCTTAATGTGAAAATGAGCTACATGCTCTCATTAAACGCATACATACATTCATATACTTATTGCTTTCAATTTAATTAGTTTTTAAATTCAAATACGATCTCTAGATATTTAATAACATGCATTTCATGGTCAACTTATTCAAATTAACAGCCGTTTAACGTGAGATTTACACGTCGTTTATTTCTCATTTAGAAACTTAGCGTTTTAATGAAAAATACGATAAAAAATATTTTTTATTTTCTTATATTGTAAAATATTTTTGTCATCAATTCTTTTATAAATTCTTACAAGAATACGCATTTTAACTGTGACTTTTTGACTTTTAATCTCTCATGTTTTTCTGAAAAAGAACTTAAAATCGGAACTCGGGTGGTCAAGAGTAAAAAAGAAGAGAGAGGGACCGGAATTGTGGACTTAAAGGTTCCGAGAGCATAAAATGGTAAACGGCCCTTTGCACGCGGGAGACATAACAGCAGGCAAGCCGATTTATATGCGCTCCTTACCTCGCGCGTGCACGCACTTTACGATATGTAAAACCACTAGGACCAGTATTGTGCGACGTCAGTGCTCCGTCGTAAAACTGACTCGTTCGAACTGCCTCAACTTTGAAAGACTTTCGAGTAATATTATAACTTTTGCATCACGCTTGGCCGTTTACTTTCAACACATATAAGGGGGTTGTAGATGCCGTTCAAGATGCTGACTCCTCCTCGTTTATTCCTTTCTGCTTATTTATTCCTTTGCATCTTAATATCTTTTTAATTTACTATATTGAAAAAACTATATTGAAAAAAAAATTATATAAGAATTGATTTGTATTTACTGAAAAAAAGAAGAGTGTTTAATTTTAAGATATTAAAATATTTTGTTCTTGTCTCCATTTTTAAACACTTCTTTTTTCAATGTTTATATATGATGATTTTTATAACGATAAAGGATCGCACGACAATTATATTAAGAATTGAATTCCGACGAAATGAATTTCACATAATGTAACTTATAATGTAACTTATATGATAAAAAATGTTTTATATCACAGTTCTAAAACTATGATAGCTTTTATTCACCATTTATACGCGAAAACTAACTAACATTTCACTGGGACTTAATTTTCCATAAAATTAGTATGGAGTTTTTCTGAATACTCTTTTAATTTAACATCTCTTTTTATATTTGAGACTTACAATTTTCAATACGCGGAACATATTTTTTTGATTTTATAAGCAGCATTTCAATATTAAACAGAAAAATATGTTAATTTTTTATATTAAATAATATGAAAATTATTCCCTATATTTTTTATTTTATTATCGTAAATTGATTTGAAAAATTTATGTAAGAGCCTTCACGTATTCATTGCTATTTCCCTTAAGGATCTATAATTTGTTACTAATTAATTTTAATTGTTCTGTAGCAATTAATATAGCAACCGGAATTAAGTTAGCAGCCGGAACAGTACAATTTGTGAGAGTTCCATAATTATTTTAGTATGTCTGGATGGTATATTCTCTTTACAATTTATGTATGTATTTTAATGAATTACTCATATATAGTTTTACACACATACGCAAATTCACTGTATGCATGGCTTCATCAAGAAGGATAATATTGTAATATCGCCATCGAGAAAACCGGTAATCTCAATGCAAGAAAAATCCATGTATGCTCCGTAAACTGAACATACGTATAATTTCGTTGTTGATAAATTACAGAGTTAAAAAATAAAGAAAGAATATTAAAAATGATATATCATTGGAGATATTACAATAAAAAACAGCAAGTAAACAGACGATATGCATATAGAAAGTCGATATATACAGAAATCGTTTATTTGTAAAAGTAATGTTGGAGAGTATAAGATTTTTTATTAGTTTATTTGCTCCATGAATCGAGGACACTGAGAAATGAATTTGAAAAAGAAAGAGATAAAAATATCATTTTAAGATATGTAAATAAATTTTATTTCATACACGTTATTCTCACATTGCGTTCTGATTTAAGTATAATAATTTACTTTTTGTTTGAACCGCTGTAGTTGATCTACATTTTTATACCTATTTGAAGCACAGGCCTGATTTTAATACCCAACAACATCGATAAGCAATAAAAATGAAAAGTAAATTGCACCTCCAGTTTTCCGAGCTTTATATTTGGCATCATTTCAATCCGTAACGAATGTAGGTGACGTCACGTAATTCTAAGGCAACCGGAAGTTATGGCGATTAAGTAAGTCAGCGAACACGCAGCTGCGAATCCTATTTCTGAGCACGTTTGATCCGTTAATATTCTGTTACCCTTAATATCTATCATATTAAAGTTACCTTCTATATATCATATATAATGTTAACTTTACATTAGTATGTTTTACTCGTGCTATTGTGATACCATCAATAAGTTATTTTTTGTTCTAAATTATTTTTTTACTACCATCATTACACAGCAGGTTCGGCTTAATAATCGATGCAATTTTGTGGATCTTTTTCTAATCTCTTACTCTGTAGAAAGTAGTATTATAAACTTCGTAAAAATATAAAAATCTCGAACGTGATTTCGTTCAAGTGAGAATGCGGTGTTAAAAAATATGTGATTGCGGACATCTCTCACGGCGAAAGGATCGGGCGAAACGAGCATGTACGCAAGGCTATGCTGTTGGATGTAATTTACGAGGCAAGCAATATTTTTACGGCTGGCTTACGAGTACTCTCTATGTTGCTTGGATTCATCTTCCTGATTGCATCTGGAATAAATCATTCTTATATCGAGTAGCGTCGTGTCCGAAAGGTCACCAATTGCGCCTTCTCTAGTCTCACGATTCCCACATATCAAAGAAAGCGTTAATATCTGTAATTGACAATATCAAATGGTTATTTTCGCAAGAAACTTTTTATAAGTCTATGCAATCTTATATAAGTATACCTGATTAAGTGTTACTCAATTCTTACCATTTTTAAAACAATATTCACTCGTAAAAGTATGGGCAATGTATCGATATAATGATTCATATTTTTTATTGATGAGTATTTATATGGAAAATTTATATAGAGAATTTATAAAAATTCTAAGCTTTCTCTACTGGAAACTACGTAAATAATATAAATTATTCTATTTTTCTCTTATCTCTCTCTAGCTTCTTATTACAAAAATTACTGAGGCGTGTTCCAATATACACTGGTAGTACTGAAAATCTACAGTATACGTTACGTGAACTATAGATTTTCAGTACTGGTAGTGCATATCGGAACACGGTCTGAGTATCTAAATGATTGTGGCTAGGAAGCAAGAAGGTTAATGCAAGAAAGAAGAAACAATTATATTGGGTTGTCCGGAAAGTTCGTGCCGCAAAAGATTTAAATTTAATAAATGTACTAAAATTTAAATCTTCTGCGTTTCAATTTTCCTTCAAAATCGGCACGAACTTTCCGGACAATCCAATAGAAAAAAATTACATTTTTTTAGTAATTGATAAATTCACATTACGTTTTTTGATAAACATTTTTTTTTGCTATTATCAAGATTTGAAGTCCAATTTTTATTCCTTATGTCTCCATAATAAATAAACCTTTTAAATGTATTTCGCCCGATATCGAGTTATCATTTCTATATGCGTGTTGATAACTGCACAGGATATCTGCGCAGATATCATCCGTGTCTTGGAAAGTTTCTTGCGGCCGACGCAGTCCTTGATGGGAATGAAGGTAAAAACGGAGACCCGTAATAAATCTTGAGAATACTCTTTCTGCGCGGGCGCAAGTTGCAGTTTGTTGATAACCGCAACTGACACCGCTTGCCCGGGGTGTACAACATAAATATTGGACTGGCCGATAATGTTTCGGACGTGCATTTGATGCAAAACATCAAGACTGTTAAGAAAATTATTGCCCCAAGCATGATCGTTGCACATAATCGATAGATTTAAATCGGAACTGAGCAAAATAAATATTTTATACATATATTTATATGTGACATATATATGTACATGTATATACATATTTCGTACATATTTTAACATCCTTTTTTGTTAAAAACGAAGACGAAAGTAAGAATTGTAAAGGATGTATTTATACTTCAGTATTTTGTTCTATTTGGTTCAGAAAATATTAATTTTTTAAATATTGTTTAAAATTATGTTTATTACTGTGTTTTTTTCATATAAGTGCGAAAGTTATACTTATGAATTTCTAAAATGATGATGAAAAACGTTCACAAATTTTATAAGTACATGTCACTATATTTATATCTGACGCATTAAACGGACAGGTTATGCAATTGAAATTATGTAATTTCTCGATCCGAAGTTTACAATGATGTAAATTTTAACTGCGATTATTTGCTTCAAGAATTAATAATAGATGAAATTACTGATATGCCATAAAACTTATTGCTGCTTTTAGTATCAAAAGCATTGAACTTTTTGTAAAGAGAGGCTAATATAAAATATAAGATAAATATGCAAATATTATTCAAAATTATGACATGTGATAGATTACAAATCTGTCTAAAAAGATCGGCAAGAATATTCCCGCAATCGAAACAATATCACTTGCAACAAATGAAATAGACAATTCTTGAATTTAAGAGAGCATACTTGCTTTGAATTGAAATTGTGAATTGAAATTGTTCCATAATCTTCAGTGTATAATAAATCCTGTAATCTTACGCATAATTCACCGTAATTTTCAAGTACCCTCGTAATCAGTATGCACGCGGAGCAAGAGCCTGCCGCAATTAAGTAACTGGACGTGTAATTTACGTCTAAATCATACAAAATTTATATCTCAAATTAAAGGATAAAAACATATAATGTTGTAGATTTACGATATTTTTCTTTCAAAGTCTGTAAACCTAAATCATCTCTTTTTTTAATCTCTTTTTTAATCTTTTTTGAATTGATTTTGAAATAGTAAACATCATTAGATTAACTTTGAAATGTCTCAATTGGTATCATCCTTGCAGTATATAGTAGATAAATATGAATCATCTTCCGAATTCACGTAAATACGCGAAGTGAGGACTTTTAAATAAAGTACGCGATATTGTTTGATTTAGTTTAATAAGTATTAGAGATCTATCCCGACACCTTAAAGAAGCAACTAATTTAAGTCACTTGTGATGCTTTTAACATTGTTACAAAGGAAGTTTGAAAAAGAAAAAAGAGAATGAATGTATTTATTATTTCAAGCAGGAATGGTGACAATTAAATTTATATTCCATCAATTAAGCAATGAAAACACAAAAGGCAATAGTTGAGCGAAGCTGTGTAATAAATCGTTTCTTTCTCTTAATGATTGAGAAATTCATACATTGTGCAAAACGGTTTAAAAATTTGATTCATTTTAAACTGAAAATTAAATTCTATGAAGCGTGTATTGGATTATGGACTACACAGGAGGGGGAGTAGGATGCATGCCTCCCCCCCAAATTTTATCAAGAAGAAATAATTATGAAAATCAATGACTGCATTCATCATATAAAGCAGTTTCGCACATAACTGTAAAATTATTTGTAAAATTATTTAATATGATTGATTTATACATTTAGATCTATTAAAGAACTAAAAAAAGATCACTGATATAATTTCTAGATTCTTTATTAAAGTATCTTCATTAAAGTAGCGATTACTTGACGAGAATTTACTTTGTCATTGTTAGCATTACATTCTTTTATTATGTTGGATATAATATTAGAAGATTTAAAAAAAAGCAGTCTTTTCTGATCATAATAATTTTTACAATGAACTGCAGTACCACCACTTTCTTTTGAGGGATAAAAATGAATTAAGAAAGAGGAACTTAAAGAATTAGCGTTAGCAGAGATGTTAAAAGAAGCTTAAACTTTCTTCTCAGCATCATATCTTACATATTTCCTTAGCCCAACCGTGTACAACGAGCATCATTAAAAGATTTTTTTTAGTAGATTGCGAAGAATGAAAATCTGAATGTAGTTAACAATATTGGAAAATCGCCTCAATGAACTAGTTATATATGTTAAACTATGCTTGCGAAAAGAAAGAAGTTGGAAGAAGAAAACTGAAATTCGCTAAAGCCTTCGAAGAGTAGCTTTAACATAAGTATATTTTAATAAGTTTTATGTGAAGATAAATTTTTGCCTCTCTCCTCTGACTGAAATCCTGCGTACGCCCATTGGATTGATTCATTACATTGCCGATAATCTTTAGATGACTATTTATTGAATACTGTAATCAAGATCTTAAAATTGTAGAATTGCTTTTCAAATTTAACTGAACCCAGCTATTGTAAACAATAAACGAGATATTTCGTTGTATTTTTATATTACGAAATAATAAAATAGTCGGAAAATACTGACACAAGTAAAAAGTAAGCTTCTATCTTTTACATGACATTTTTTTTGTGAAATGACATATAGATACTATATTGCTACTGTATTAATTAAATAACTGATAAGGAACGAACAGTCACAAATTTAAAAAGATTTTGTGAATTAAATTTTTCTGAATTAGGTCAATTATAGTTATTTCTTGAAAATTTAAGTTGCGAAGTAATTACTGTTTAGAATATATGTTTGCATTTATTTTAATTATTTTTATCGTTGTAATAAATAAAATTACTAATGCAACAGTGAATGAAATTATTCTTTTTTTCTTCTTTTTCAGTCATTTATGAAGAAGAACCAATGTCATTCATGACATTCCAGCAGGCATCGACATGTTGTTATGTCCCGCCAACACAGATCTTGCACACACCATACAAGGAACAGCTTGATGAAACAAAATCACAGTATCCACTTCTGAATTTGGAATACCCATCCCAAAATTTTCCAGTTTGGTCCTCTAATTTCTCATCAATGACAACAACAAATATGTCTCTTGAAACACTTAAATCTCCTTCTGAAGTATCTGTTAAATCTTTTGATCCTTTTATTGATTTTTCTGCTGGGCCTTCTACTGATTCTCTTACCGAACCTCTTCCTGATCCTCCTATTGATCTTTCTACTAAATCTTCTACATGTTGGTAAGTCTATTTTTATCTTATTTTTTGGACTTTTGATAAAAATTTATTATAGATAAATTTTTATCATAATCAGTTGATTTAAGTATTAAATATTTGGATACTGAGAAATCCTCTTATTATTTGTCATTAGTATGCAAGGCGTCTGATGAAATGGAATTTGTTATAAACATTAAGTGTGTGGAAAAAGATTAATTTTCGGTTTTTAGAACATAAATCGTGATCTCCATTATTCTTGGTGCTTTTTTTTTGTTTGGATCGTGAGAGATATCAAGAGAAAGAGAGAGAAAGAGGGAGGGAGGGACAGAGTCGTAATGGGAAATCCGGTGCACATAAAACAGATTCTAAGCTATAAAATTTTCTTCCTTCCGAGAGTTAAGCAGACTGCGACATTAAGTCAAGAGTCAAGGACATTAGGCAAAGGGCTGCTCATCTGTCCATTGCTTCATCTCTTTCTTTATCATATGACATTTTTTTATTTCCCTTAAATTCTTGACTTTTAGCATCTGTAATTATCAAAAACAATTATTTTTTTATTCGTCGTGCTAATATAATCGTTGCATAATACTATCAAAGATCAAATTCATCTGTTGAAAAATTGTAATCAGTATCATTAGCAACTGATTTTGAAAGATTATGAGAGGCATTGAGGCCGCCAAATTGTATTAATTTACATCTTTAGAGTAAACGGCAAATTATATAGTGACTTTTATATTACATTTTTTTCCAAGAAATCTTTATTAGTATCAAGTTTGCGAATATCTTCAAAACAACCGCATAGAGCGTGCGGAAACTCAAAGTCACCGATGCGTCGATTGTTCCTCCTTTCCAGCTGCAGCTTAAATGCTGGCGACACTAAAGAATCGAATTTACGAGTGTTGGTTGTCTCCATCCCATGCTTGTCCACGACGATACTCGGTTATCGTTCTTACTAGGCAATTTGAAGAAAACAACTTTTGCTATATATGAGAAAGCAGGACTCAAATCCGACGCCAGTTGGCTATCTGGGATTACGCGTGTTGCCTTAAAGATAAGCTGTCTACGGTATTTACATTTAATTCGTTCTCATATATTTGCTGGCGCCTCAAGGAGATCGCGGCAAGTCTTGATTAATTGCTGATACATTCTAGGAATTCTCGTATTTCGCGTAGTTTCTATATTTAGATAAACTTCGAATGAATGCATGTGTGTGTACATATATTTATTAAATGATTAATCACAAAATTTATACATCCAAGAAATGAATTTTAAATTGAAAAATCGTGAGTTTCCGTACATTTAAATTATTGTTTTTTATTACATAAAAATTCTGTAGAATTACATTAATTAATTTAAATCTTTTTTTACTTTTACATTTACTAAATAAAAAAAATTGTTTTAGATTTAAAAAATGATATATTACTTTTAAATTTTGTATTACTTTCTTAAAATTCAAAATTCAAAATAAATAACACAAGATTGTTCCTGAAAAGAGACAATCTTGTGTTATTTATAAACGATAGTGATGTTTTATTTAAAAAGAGTTAAAAATTCTCAATTGTACACGATTTTCTCACATCTGTATTCGACAAAATTCTATAAAAAATATACAATGATATAAAAGAAAAGAAGAATAAATTTAATTAAAAGGTATTCTTCGAACTAACAATAAGATACGTCACAACAGGATGTATCCTTTTCTTCTTTTAACAAAGAGTTGACAAAGAAAGTGGCGTGCTAATATAGTCACGATATAACACACGGTATAGCATAGAAATACAAGGGAGTGAGATAGTGACCATTATAAAGTTGAAAAGGAATCATAAAATATTATCATACAAGATAATGTCATTAAAATCTTAATATTGATATTCTTCTGTTTAGATTAATGTTACTAGATATTTATTTATGGTTTACAATTTATGGTTTACATTTATGATTTTTCGAATACTCTAGTCACTTCCAGCTATTTAAACAATCAATATCGATAATTCTATATAGACAAATATTCTATTTCTAAGAAATCATTCTGTTTCTAAGAAAAATGATGAGTCAATTTACTTTCTTCTTTTTAAGGTACGATTATCTTATTATATTTTCTTCTAAATAATTAGTTTTATTTTAGAAAATTTTAGAAAATCATTATTATATACTCAAAACAAGAATTTATTTTCTTGTGAAGAATATTATAATTATATGTATGTATTGCTCGAATAAGCTTTATACAACAAGCAAATCGAATTGTCTTAATTTAATAATCAAATTGAAGTAAACTTGTGATTAAAAATGAATTAAACTGTGTGAATTAAACTTACTAAGACTCAAAATATATTTTGATGCTTTTGATAAATTTATTTGTGATAGATTTGCAGATATATGAATTTTTGAAATATTTGAAACAAGTAATTATTACTTGCATATGTATTTTTCTGTGTATGATACTATACATGTATATGTCCATATATGTCTAAATTGAGAAAAAATGAAGATACTTTTTCGTATATAATATATAATTATATTTGTACAGATATATTTCCTCAAACCGCAATATCTTTGTTTTTATCATGATGCATGTTTCATCATACTATTCATTTATGCAAACATCTCAATCTTCTGGTAGCGGTTATATTTAAGCATTCATGATATCGAAATTCATAAAAATCGTTGATGATCATTCGTGTCTAAAACTCTGAAAGATTTTTGTGGTGCAATAACCAGTTGCTCTTATCATATGAATTATTTAAGTGATACGATAGTGTGTGTGTGTGTGTGTGTGTGTGTGTGTGTGTGTGTGTGTGTGTGTGTGTGTGTGTGTGTGTGTGTGTGTGTGTGTGTGTATATAAAACAGACAGAGGAGAGGGAAATCCAGAATGCATGCAATCCGGGCGTCAAGGGCGCATCAACATTACGGCTCGCTAAACAGCACACGGCGATACCCGCGATATGAAAATTGAAGCGGTAATTAAAATATCGGCAAGGTTTGTCGGCTATCTCGAATACTGATTGCTCGTGATTAAGGCTGTTAAAAATGAGTCAGTTTCTTCATGATCACTCGCTCTTCGCATTGCTTCTGCACTGGCCCGAACAATAAAATCCGATTATCAATCACGCATTCTTTGCTTGTTTGTAATGTAAATGCGCACACACACATACACACCTACACACACACACACACATCCCACACACACACACACACACATCCCACACACACACACACACACACACACACACACACACACACACACACACACACACACACACACACACACACACATCTCTTTTTTATGCGAGAAGCCCGGATTTCTATTGGTTTTCTATGATTCTATTGGTCTTCTTGATTATTATCGTTATATATTTTTGAAAATTTTCGCAACACAAATTATAGCGCAATAGATATAATGTCGTATTTCGATGTTTCTTTTTGTATATGAGAAAATATAATCACGCAATGTATTCGTGTGATACATGATTTTTCTTGATATTTTTATTTTAGATTGTAGTGTGAATCGATTCAGCGAAATATTCTCGGTAACCTTTGCGTGCGGCGGACTCATTAGAGCAATTACATACGTTAATACTCGTTTCTCGACTTATCGGCGCAAAAAAATCGATCATCGCAGATTTAATGTCACATATACAACAAAGGATTCGTGATCACTTCTAATAGTTGCAGCAAGCGTTCGGCGAATCGTTGAAAGAATTAGTCCCGCTTTTGCAATAAGCAGCATCAATGTAATCAGACAGGTTGCTCAGAATGACCTTAACGACGGTCGTAAACGCGGTTCTCTTTACAGCTCGATGGATATTTTTTTTTACGGTGCTTCTCCTTCTACCTTGTCATCATCGTCGCTGCTTTCTTATTCTCCTTAAAGCCCTTTCTACGTTTCCCATTGCCGCAAAGCCGTAAGTGAGGCGCACTCTTCTGCTTATTTTGCTCTGGGTGCAGTAAACTACCAAAGTTTATGTGACAGATGTTAGAATGAAATCGAAATAGCGGAATGTCAACAATCTAACTTAAATTCTCACAGATCTATTTTTAGTAAGTCATTAATTATAATTGCCGGATAAAATCACAATATTACTTTCAATTAATTGCTTTGGATAACCAAATCCTAGTATCCTATAATCCTAGCCAAAGGCTAATTAATCATATTGCGTGTTTCTGATGACTTACATAATCACATTATTGCTCTCATTAAATTTTTTATTTCTTTATTTTTACATAATTTTTACTCAAATTATATATAGTGATGTCTCATAGATTTTTTAAAATATCGTTTTTTTTTTTCAGATATTTTGTGTATCGAATAAATAAAATTTGTATACACTTATAATATATATTATTAAATTTACTTTTCTCATATGATATTTTTATGTAACGTATACATGTATACCATATACTCTTTTGCATAAAATAATCGGATCCAATATGGATATGTATTCAAAATTCTCTATTCTCTATTTTTTTTAGATAATCATATGACTGATTAAAAAAATAGTAGTAATAACTCGTGCAGATTATCCGTGCAGATTATAATTTGACTAGATTGCATCAATTCAATTTATTTATTCTGTTTTCGGTAAAATAAAACACAGAATGCCGTTGTCGTGATGTAATAATAATTGCTTCCTAAAATCACTAAAAGATAGTTATTAATTTTAATAGTTCATGTTATTGTATTGTTTATATTTGTTTTTATTTGTTTATATTTTTGTCACAATTATTATATATTATTGTTTACATTACATATTTTTGTTTTATTTATAATATATCAAAGAGAGGGAACTATTTGTAAAATCAACATGGCTAATTTAAGCAATACCGTGCTCACATAAATTATGACTTTTTTTTATCCTTTCGGTACTTATTTTTTGTTATTTCAGCTCATGAATTCACCTGCTAAATATCATGAAAATAAATAGATAAATAAATAAATAAATAAATAAATAAGTCCATTGTTTGGAAAAATATTCTTTGTGTATTTTTATATATCAATTAATATATCAATATATTAATAATGAGCTTATAGTCTTATAGATATTAGATTACTTTGGGCTTTCTATTTAATGACATAAGTCGATACAAATATCTATTTTTATTATAGAATGCAAAAAAAGATAAAACAACATTTGTATCAACTTATGTCACTAAATAGAAGAAACCTTTCAGTTTTCATTTTTCTAACATTTTTTTATGGAAAAGAGAAACATATTTATACTTAGGTCATATTGGATATATATACCTAGTACGCGGAATGCTACTTTTTTAAGATCTTATTTCAAATTTTTTATCAACATTCAGAAATATTTCTTCTTTTGAATGTAACCGTTAATTTTTATTTTTCAAACTCAGCACAAAATTACAAAAAAAATGACAAAGTTTAACTTACTAGGTACATATAAAATCCGGTTACTTTATCTAAAATAAATATAAAATATATACCACATGTATAGTACATAAAATTTTGAAAAAATATTATAATTGTTACAATAGGATTTACTACGATATTTAATATTTTCTTTGTCATTTGTTGTTTTCTTTTACTTGTATCGAAATTTCCATGAAAGCTCAGTGATAAAATTTTATATAGTTAAGGTTTGTTAATCAGTGATTGATAAATTATTGATTATATAAATATTTTATTAAAAAATAAGTAAATTTATGATTGCCTTTGAAAAATGTCTCTTTTAAAAGGTAAAATATTACAATTCTTACCTACATAAGAATATTTTTGCGAAATTAATGAAATTACACTTGCTGACTGTAGTTCATATGTTTCGACATCGCACCTGCTATAATATATTCCAGTTATAATTACTGTTACATATTGGCACGCAGTCGTCTCATTAATAAGCGCATCTGACACCATGATGCGCTGAAATTATTGACAGCGATTAGCCAACGATCCAATTAATGAGACAAATATCTTTGACTTTAATGGGATGACTGTCCCACCAAGCCTTATTTTCTGAGGACAGAGCCGCAATTCCCGAGACAAAGCAATAATTAGTAGCGCCGAAGAGATCCGATACGAACCGCGGCCGCTTCTCTTTCTCATCATCGTCTTTCTCATACGTAACCAAGAATCGGGGAGCGTTAAGTAGTGTAACAGACCCGGCATCGCTGGCAAAAGGAGTTTTACTACTTTCTAACCACAATCGCGGGCTACAATTAAACCTCCATAAACCTCGTCGTAACTTTTTTAAAAGCGACCGGCTGTGCGCTCGCGCACAGAACTCCGTTCCCTTCGCTTGCTGAACAAAAAGTCCGCCATATTGCATCCTTAATGAAGCCCTGAGACGAGTACCGGCGTCTTCCGGTCGACCTTAAAACTCCTCGTCCGGTCGTGTCATCTTCGCGAAAACGGATCATCTATTTCGAAAATTACAGTGGTCGTCGAACGTGCATAACTTATGCGGCCTAGATGAAAACTTTGGACGACTTTCTCACAAACGTATCGTAGTTAATAACCGGTTACACGCAAAATTTTCCTTTTCTTTCAGAGAAAAAAACTAGCCAATGTCGATATGCTGTTCACAAACTGTCCTAGAGCTAATCGATTCCGGTCGATATATCAAGTTTAGCGTAACGTCAGAACAGATAGAAGACAAAATGTGACTGACATAATTCGTGTCGTATAATCCGCAAACAAAACTTTATTTCTTGAAGTATACAAAAGGAACAGGCGTTGTCTTCCCATGTAGATAGTAGATACCTTTCGTAAGCTTTCTGGTCGGTGTACTTGTCAAGAGTGACGTCCTTCAGCGATCATGCCAACGGCTAAGGAATCATCGGATAAGTTCACATAATGCTCACCGAAGACCTCGACTGCTCGAAGGCAAAGGCAAAGCGAAAGGAGTTAGAGAAAATGAAAAGAAGAAGAAGAAGAAGAAGAAGAAGAAGAAGAAGAAGAAGAAGAAGAAGAAGGCGACGGTTAAGCGGGAAGGTTGAGGAAGGAACTCTGGCAACACGGCATGCGGGACTTTAGCGGAGACTGACGTTTACGGCTCGGAGCGGTCGACCTAGCGCCAGTAAAACTTGAGAAGAAATACAAGCGAAGTCCACATCGACAGTTAAAGTCATACGCGCGAAAATACAGCCAGGCTTCTATGAAATACGACGTACTTGCCCACCTAACTCTGGTGAGCGAAGCCACCGGGGTCCACCCGGGATACGTGTCTCGCGGGAATCTCGTTAATGAAGGTGGCCGCGCCTCTTACCGATCAGAGATCGCGATCGATAAACAAATTCTTTACGCAACACTTACAGGATAGTTCGTGTATTTGCGAATGAATGAGTTATTCAGTCCCTCTAGCAAAATTATCAAATCCTATAAGCATGGGAATGTCTTTATTTTGAAACGGTCAACGCGATTTTTCATGCGTTGTATGATAACGATGTAATTTAACAAATTAGTCGTTGTATGATGCAAATTTTTTTAAATGACAAATTAATTTATTTAAATACAATAATATATGTGAATTTAATAAAATTTATACTGCCTGCAAAATTTTTATTAGGGCAGATGTAATTAACATTAAAAGAAAACGAAAAACTACAGTTTAAAAAATATTAATTAAATGTAAAAAAACTTTCAATAAAAGTGTGATAAAACAATCGCTTATTCATTAATATTCGGAATAGAATGAATTGAGTTTAACATAGAGTGAATAGATATTTCAAGTTTCCACAGTGATTTTACGGTCTGTCTTTCCCCTCTGCCCACCTAAACCCTGGTCAAGGGTGATAGCGTACGGGTGGAGGTATGAGAACTCGCGAAGCACACTTACTAGCAGATGATAAATTTCCACCCACCTCATTCGCAACCGCCGCAATCGTTTCCATTTTAGTTATATGCCAGGCTATGTCTCCTCCTTAGACCATGTTTACGACTTCTCGAGCAGTCACTGTTCGTCTTGGGATCTGCTTAGATTATTCACCCTTTATCGATGAAAGCTTTTCTTCGTGACTATGCGGATACGTGCACAGACTGGTTTCTCTTCGCGAATTTTAAGAAAGAACTTAATAAGCCATTCAATTAGCCGTTCTTATAAAGTTATAAAATTCGATCAAAATGAATAATCTTAGTTTATATTGCCGTAACTAATCTAATTTTTGTTCGTATATTTTCAATATTAGCTTAACGTTAAAGTCGTGTACAGCTTGAAAATTTTTATACAAAATATGTTGTGACTTTTATGATTTTTTATGATTTTTAATCTTTCATTAATCATTTTGTATAATAAACACAAATATAATAAAAACTATCTTATTATATAGATAGTATTTGATCAATATAATTAATCGTAGTTAGTGACGTCAGTCAATGAACGCGAAATGATTTTCAAATTTTATTTCTGTCGATTCTGTTATTGGTGGATCAAAAGTCTTTTCTCGTTATATTATATATCTTTTAAACTGCCTAATCAATAAGCTTCAAATTAATCCCCCACTAAGATTCGTCGAATTATTTGGATGCAGAAATCATTGAATGGGAACAACGTAGATATATGTAAATCATTGGAATATAAGTATACGTAGATTACGCAGCTAAGGATATTGTGAGGCGGTATAGCTATAAATCATATTTTTATGAGACATTCTATGGTCGATCAAAAAGAAAGGGTCTTTTGGAAAGAATGCAAATATAAATTATGAACCAAAGTCTCCGACTCATTAGTTTGCTTCCTTTTCTTTTTTTCTCTTTTAATACTGTATTATTACTATTTTATTATTATTGTGATGATTATTAAAATTATTAATGTTAATAATATGAAAATTTAATTTATATGTAATAATATGAAAAATTAATAATATGAAATGTTAATAATATGAAGAAGCTGCGTATTTGCATGCATATTTTTGTTCTTAACAAACATTTTGATATATAACTTTAAATAAGCTTATACTCTAAATAGCTTGCAATGAAATCTCACTCCAAAAGAATAAAAATATAACCACCTTTGAAAAAAAATGAAAATATTTCACTTCTTGAAAAAAGAGTGACAATTTTCACTTGTTTTAGAATGCATTTTTACTTCAAAGGAATGAAGTCTCACTTCCACAAAAAATGAAATTGTCACTCTTTTTTTGAGAAATGAAGGTAGTTGTATTTTTACTTTCTCGGAATGAGAATTTTATATCTACAGATATAAAACTTTTTAATATCTTAAAATATGTGCAATTACTGCAAGATACATTTGTTAATATATTATATCTTTCCTTGAGCAATGACGCATAATGATACATAATAAAAGGTATCACAGGTTTTTTTAAAGAAGAATATATAACGAGTCGGTAAATACGTTAGCAATTTAAACTGCATGTATAAAATTTTACATTTATAATGCGCAGTGATTGTCATATCTGAAAAACTATATATATATATATATATATATAAAGTAATTGCAAATACGTTCACGTATAGACTGTACGATAAATTACGTCATTTGAGGCAACTATTGGCTTTCATGTTATTTGCGAATCGGTCATCGAATATTTCTTGAAAGTCCACATTCACTTAACACTAGTAGATCCTGCGTTCGTCGTAACGCACCGTTACAGATACGTGTACTTAACAAAGTGGTTGGCACTTTGACGAAATAGTCGCTCGTAAAAAAAGACCCAGGCGCGGACGGTTAAAGCCTCATGAAAACGAGATGACGAATCGTGTACCGGCACAAATTCACGAGCTCTAAAGCGAGACGAGAAGAATGTGTATTGCAACACGACCAGGAACGACATAACGCTCGGTCTCGCCCCTGAAACGGCATCAAAGTAACTGTCGATCGTTAGAGGGATCGTTTTACGAGTGGAAATAATATTCCAAGCGTCGTCAACTGGTTAAATACGTGTAACAATGATGGACGACTATACATCGCACGCGTATCAATGAACTCGATTTCTCTTATCATGATAGACTCAGAATTTTCTGATTAAATTTATTATACTTCTAGTTGAGATAATTGGAATTCTGATTGATGTAATATTTTTGGATAAAATCTACTAAAATTCTTATTTTTATCAGAATAATTACATCAAATACAATTCTAGTTATCTCAACTAGAATTCTAGATTTAATCAGAAAATTCTGATTCGTCCATTTTCTATCAGAATTACTATTTAATCCAGACTATTTTTCTTTTCAGTGCTTTTATCACGTTCTCTGCTGTATGTCTGTCTGATATGTTTTTGCTTTTGAAATCATTTTCCTTGTATTGTTGGCATATCTATTACTTAATTTTCGATGATTTACAAGTTTTGTAGGTTCCTCGAAATTATAAAAGCCGGTTATTTCGCAATAATATATTATATATACCGCGTAATCATATTTTCGTCGAAACTACTTTTGCGTTTTTCGTGTGTTCTTCTTCAAGTTGGAGCACGTTTTATTAACGAATCTTTTAGACACAGTTGCAGCATCGGCAAACAAAAGAGTCGATTAAAATGATTCTGAGAAAAAGTTTGTGGTATCTAACGAAAGAGATCTTTTTAAAGTCGGTCTTCTAAGATGTGTACTGGGTCTTTATCGTCACTACTCTTTCGGGATGTGTGTCTGCGAGACGTGTTTTACGAGGCAATCAGGTTTTAGTGTCGAACGATGTTTTGCTTGGTCAAGCTTTTTAGTATCTATCTTGTACCGCTCTTTGTTTACAAATTATTGCTTCGTGTATATCAATCAAAATAAAAGACTCAATTGAAATACCATACGTCATGTATCAAATGTTAAAATGATTGACTTCTTGATTTTCCAGTGTGTGTTTCCATGATTTTGTATCTTAATTTTATTAATCTTCTTGATTTGTTTGTATTAATTTTTTTAGAAAGATTTTTTGAAACTGGTGACATATAACTTGCAGCGATGTTGAAAGTAAAACGAGATTGTAATCGATGCCATCGAAATCGTAATGATCGAGGTTTCACCAAGATTGATTCGACAAAGATGCCCGATCTAGGTACCAATGCGTCTAGACTTTCGAAAAAGTCTGTTACAACCTGCTGTCGTAGCGGGCAGGAAACCGGGTTTGCCATTGGGTGCAAGTATGAAAACTAAGTCCGGGTTTCATTTGACTGGCTTTACGAGGGAGACATAAAATGGATTTTACTGTCGGCTAGTTCGCCAGTTCTCGAGTTGGTAACATTGCTTTAGCGAACATAATATACTCCTCCTCCTCGTCCTTGTCGCTTCTTCAATTCTCTCCTCTTTCTCATCCACTCTTTTCTCTCTTGCCATCTTTCCGTAGTGAATTTTGTTTTACGGCGGTGAACCTCGTCCGCCTCCTTCCCCTTCGCGACTTGACAATCTTTAAAGCATCGCGGTAAGTTTTCTCTTGTCGGTCGTCTCTCTGAGAAAACTTCTCGAATGAGAAATGTGCCGCTACCAGATTTAATATCCGCAGGATAAGCCAACATGGTGGTCGTTAACTTCTCTCCAGGCTTCATTTCTTAGTCGGCGGTTTCCGGCATTCGATAATTTTTTTTATGTTAGTGTTAGTGCCGATAATTTTTTTTATGTTAGTGTTAGTGCGCGTTGTTGTTTATATTGAACGATTGGCTTGGGCTCGGTTTCCTTAGATTATTTTAATAAAAACTTAAATGATAACAAATTTATGATAACCTTGCTAAATAGCAAATATTATTTTTATATTATAAACTTTTGATAGTTTTGATAGACGGATAATGTGTAACTACAAGAGAAAATTCTTGAGGTGTAATGCATATAATAAATTAAATACGGTAATAAACTGTTATCGCAAAGAAGAATGCAAATAAGCGATATTTTCGTTGATGATGTCATAAATCCAGTACATCCTTGAACATAGTTGAATGTTGCGTTTTTACATTGCATGTCAAGTCGTTTGGCAATTGTGCATTTACATAAACGTTGACAGCAGCAAATAAAATAACGTGATTTATCCGGTATTATTATGAATTTCAAATGGCATAAATAGATATGTCTATATATTTTTTATCCCTTCATTACAGCTAATACTTTAATCACTGCTGTGGTAATTATATTTCTTTTTCCTATATACTGGCGATAATAATTAAAAAGCAATTGTAGATCATAATTAAATCGGAATTATTACTATTTTGAAAATAATGACATTTTTAATAGAAGGATGTGGAATTACGTATCTGAGTAGATAAGAGTCCGCGTTAATACGACATCGCATTGGTTTTATTACATTTTTAAGCAAATTATGTATAAACTACTCCGTTACTTCTTTGAATCTCAGAAACTATGCGTCGTAGAATTACACGTGACACGTTGCGTAAATCTTATTGCATAAGACAGAATCAATTTGTTTAGATTATTATTCCCGTGATGTAGATATGATCTCTACATCTAACAATTGTTATTGCGGTATTATTTAGTCACAATAATTATTTTATATTTAAATTGGGAATAAATATTGAAGACAAATATGCGAGTAAATGTATCTAAAACTTCAATGCAAATTAACAAAAGAAAAGTATTATAGAGAAAAATAAGAGGATGAGATGTATTCTTCTTTATTTGAACACTTATTATTTATTATTGATATATAAAATAGATATTTTTTAGTGACATTAATGTCTTATTAATTAAAATTAAAAAAATGACTATTATGACTATTATGACTGGTGAAATTAGAACATGTGTAAAAAAATACGATTGTTTAAGACATCTTGGAAATGAGCGACTTATTATCACATTGTGTGCCTATCGCTATTACCATCCAATTTTTCTGCTTTCAGATCGACCATTAATAATCAATGAAGTAAATCGACGAGGAAAACATGTAGAATCCAAAGAAAATCGTGTCGTCTCCAAAGTGATAGAATGATTGTCAGGACGAGCACTGAACCTGACTATCAATCATTGCCACATTTCGGACATCTTCGCGAGATGTGCAGTCAACGCTGCTACATATTCAGTGGTTCGAATAAATCGCATTCAATCGAGAAATTCTTAAAAAAAAAAAACTCGCGAAAAATTATTATATCGGTTTCACAGCAAGTTCCCAGACGTTTTTCGTTTTTTGCTTTTAATCGCCGATTGTGATCGTAATCCTCCGTGAAAGGACGAAAAGTTACCGCTTTTCTACGAACAATCTCACAATGCTCGACGTCATCACGATAACAGATCTTTGTGGTAATAGATCGAACGATCATGGATCGAACAACAAGATCGCAGAGCGTAACTCATTCATTTTTCAAACGATCACTCGCGTTTCCTCGGCGAATGCTGAATTGTATACAATCGCCGCGTTCGGATTTTCGTTTCAGGCGAAACGAAATCGACGGACCCTGACGTTACGCATGGTAAAGCAGCTCCCGCAAGGCAGTTCAATCAAGCATAATCTCGGAGAATGAGAAGACCGCGACATACCGTTTCTGACGTTCCTTGTCCGGCGAGTTCACGTACCGCGTCCTCACGTGTCTGTCCATTTTAAAATTCAGTGCGAGAACAATGGCAAGATGCCGCTGCAGAGAAAAACGACCGTAAGCGCGACAGGCATCAAGCGAATCGTTCCGAAAAAATCTATCCGATCATAAGTAACGATTTTATTCGCTGGATTCTCCATAACGATGGCGGATGATCAATTTTGTGTATGGAAAATCGAACACTGAATGACAGCGGTGGCTGCGCAAGCAGGCGATGCATTGATCGAATTAATTAATGATGGATATAGTGATTTTAATGCTTTCTGCTTATTCATATATATTATATATATTATATATATGCTGCCTTGCTGTTTTCTCGATTTAGATGTGTTATTGAATATTATTGGAAGATACGAGATTTACAACCACGCATGATCGAGCATAGTAAAACATTCATTTTTCAATCATCGATTACGATTACGTAATACTTAAATTTATTCGACAAATTTTTCAAATTTTTCAAATTTTTCTATTTCTCAAAGAAAGCGAAGAAAAATATCTCTTTCTAAGATATTTTTAAGATGTATTCAAATCGTTGCTTGTTCAATGCTCAAAGATCAGATACGTGACATTTTTTATGCTTAATATTGTAAAACGTAATGGCAAGAGCACACGACAGCACACGATAAAATATTGTGTGTCCGACTGTTACGTGTCGTTTATGAAAAACAATTAAAATTATGTCGTACATATGCGTGGTTGCATTATACTATATTGCCAAGGACTTTCCATAAAAGATACAGTCGGCCGACACTTTGTCTATCGTGTGTTCTTGCCTGAACAAATATCATTACATCGCAGTAATTAACGTGGGTAAATATTTAATCTTAATGACGAGTAAAGCAATTAATCTTGGAATATCATGAATTAATTCAATCCATATTAAAATTCTTTTTTTCGCGTCGTATACAATGAATTATCAGCCGCTATTCTACTATAATTAAAATTTTTCATACAAAGGCGAGCGCATCTGCGCGCAAAATTGGAGGATGTGTCAGACGTGCGGTGTGGTGCAATGAAATAGCCGCTCAAAAACTGGTCGCTTCAGCTTGCGGCAAATTAATTTACAAATAAGAACACTGAAAAACACTGTCCCTTCGATATGCAGTCTCATTCCCTTCTGTTTGCTTCTTTTCTCTTGCCTCTGTCCCATCTTTCTTGCTTCGTGCGAAACACGTTTCAAGTAACAATTTGATGCATAGCCCGATCGAATATTACCATAGAATACTTAATGACTTGTTTCCGTAAATGAATTTGCGTTTCAGTAATGAGCATGTACGCCATACTGTGTCAGATTTATCATCATCGTCGTTAATTTGTAACAGAAGAATTAATTTGCATATTAACCAAGCTTTTATGGACAAGATTTTGCTTCAGAATTTATATTTTATATTTAAATTTTATGACTAAATTTTCTTTTGATTCATATAGGTATATTATGTCTTTTAGTGGAACTTTCTGTTTCTTGCCTTTAGTGTTAAGCTATACAGTAAGCTTAGAAATTTAGTTAGAATTAATTCAATAATTAATTATACATATGTATATACATATGTATATACTATACATATATATATATATATATATATATATATATATACACGACACATAATTATTCTCTCATTATACATTTTATATTAGGCATGGTGTAAGAATCTCATACTAAGCATAGTGTTATAGGTATTCTTCAGATTCTGTCAACATATTCTGCATAAAAAAAAACACCATTCTGTTTTCGCCTTGCAAATGTCTGAATCGTGAAGAGAAATTCTCACGGACACTATAACAGCGACTGACTTTTAATTATCCATCGCACGTCATTGTATAAAGTGGACTCACTTCGTGCAATCCTTTTGTTACGTGTGAAACTTGCGTCAGATGTTTGTACGAAGAAAACATACATGGCAACCTATTGGATGACGCCGATATCCTATAATTTTCGACATCTTGTCGTTTATTATGTACTCATAATTTTAGTTTAAGGCAGTTACGTTGTACGTACACATATTACGTACGATTAAAGAAATGCAACACTTGGAGTGCAACACTCACGTTCGCTTTATCACGTTAAATCATCTGGCGAGGAAACGAACAAATTGAATTGCATAACGCGATCTATTGCATTTGATAAAGCAGAAACTTCTATTCTTCCAGATCTTCGAACATCAATTTCATTAAATAATATTTCATTCTTATGAAACTTAGAACTATGAAGTGTTAACATAATGGCGTTAAGGGGATCCTAAAGCTGTCTGTATTATCAATTCAATAGAACACATACACTTTACGTGTCATTGACATATCAGTATACTCTGCTACATAATATGCACACATGCATGCAATTTTTTTCTAATTAATTATAATATTTTATATTAGGTATCAAAGCCTAATTCTAAGAACATGACATTTTTTGTTCATGTAATCCTTAGTCGAAACCAAGATTATTTTATACGTACAAGTTTAAAATTTATATATAAAATAAATATCATTGCGAATCGACATCAGAAACTGATAATAAAACTGTAATTTTTTAACATTTTTTTTGACATAAAGTCGATCGGTTTGAATTACATATGAACTACCGCTCATATTTTCATTGGGGAGAAGGATTTTTAAGAAGTCTGTAAGCCTATAAAGGCAGTTAGAAAAATACTTATTTAAAAAATAATCGATAAAACAGACGACTTTAGCATCCCCTTAAATGACGTGCATTATACTCACGTCCGTGATCCTTGCGTGTGAAACATGGGTCGCATATATCTGTACGTACAAGTATCACCTATGCGTTAAGTATGCATGCGTATGTCCGCACGCAAAGTATGACGTCGAATTCCTCCTTGAAAATAGGAGGACTCATCCATGATTTTTCTACATTCTCTGTTGTCGGAGAAATTAAAAAAGAATTCGTATCTCTTAGAACAATTATGATTAGATATCAGTTTCCAATTATATTACAGTAAAATGCTTATCTTATTTCGATACTTTTTTTTGTTTGTAAAATATTCGAAGAATTCGAAATTAAGAGAGAAGACAACTTAATTTTTAATCGGTAATTTTATTATCTTTTTTGTCTAACAAACTTTGCCATGATGTAACGCACGTCTTGTATTTTGAACATTAATGTCTACACGTCTCGTTGAGATAATATATTCATCAGTTAATACACTTTTTTAAAATATACGAATTAAAATAAACTTATTTAAAATATTTTAGGGATAATTTTAACACGAGCGTGAGGTGCTGCACTGAGGCGCTCATAGCAGATTCGCTCGACTTTGCAAATTTTACATACTATCGCCATATTTTTCTAAGCAATAACTTTTAATGTAATCGTAATATAATCGTATAAGTGTATTTGTTAGAGGCACACATCTTTTCACTTTAAATAGAAACACTTGCGCCGTATGAATAAATGTGCGCATATTCGAATCTAAGAGAGTGTCGAAGATTAGATTACTGTCACGATGGCATTAATTCGATCTTCACATACCTTTATCGTTCGTGATATCTATCTTTTTTTTTTACTTATAAGTACTTATTGAGGGACTTATTCGCAAATCACTTTCTGCGAAGTCAGCTCTCTAAAAAGATGTAGTTTTTAATTGCTGTTTTTTTTCTTTTTCCTAGGGATTGTTCGTTTCAGTTGAAACGATCGAGGGAAGGGATAGTGTGTTTGATATTTGACGTGTATATTCAAATAGAATACTTCTTAGCATAAGAAGGGTCGTAAATTTTCTCGCGGTTATAAGCTGGGTTGTGAAAGAGAGTTCTTTTTTGAAGCGCATAATGCTTGTTTTTTTGATTGAGAAGACCCTTCTAAGCGTTATTTTACACTTGATAAGATTTTTTTGTTGGAAAAATCGTAATAAACACCGTTTTCTAATAATCGATAATTACGTACTACATTAAGATTATTGAATAATTAAAAAGTTATTGTAATTGTGTATGCGCTTTTACACGACTGCAAAGTTATTCTCATAATGAATAGTTATTTAGGTTTCAAAATCTAGACCTAATGATATAAGGCACATACGCAATTCTCAAATTATTTAAAAAACTTCAAAAAAAAAAAGATACATTAGCATTCATATTTCCGCAAGAAACATCGATTTATTACGTGAAATCGCCAGATCGCAAGATCGCAGTTGTTTTTCATGTCTTTGTTTTTGCATCGAACAATGTCAGATTGATATTGCATAAAATGCAAAAAGCGTGAAATTTTGCAAATCATTTTTGTTTAACCGCTCGTAATCAGTGACAGTTAAGGAAAAGGGAACCCGGGATATTTACTTAATACCACATATTTACTTGTTTTAATAAATTTGCTATTGTAGTTATTTATCCAACGATTCATAGAGAAAGATATTGTATGTCGGAAATAAGTGCGGTAATGACAACAATCTTAAAGAATGATGATTATAATTATGAATGTAATGAAAATAGGACAGCTTTGTATGAAGAAAAATAAGGAAACGAAATATGGAGTGTATTGTTGTCTAATAAGTGTTATGTTACAGCATATAAATAAAACAGTACTGCTATATATAATCATAATGATGTCTAATGTACTTAATCTAATGTACTTAATCTTTGAATTTCTTTGTTATCCAGAATTTTTATATTTTTGTGTATGTACCATCGAATTTACAGATCTCTTTTCTAACATATTAGGGAAGTTTTACAATAATATATATCCATATACGGTAAACGCTAAAATCATCAGTTATCCTTTTCTTAATTGGATGTTAAGAAGAAGATAACTGACTTTAGCGTTCAACATATCTGGATAAACGATATTGTAAAAACTATCTATTATTGTGAAATGTTACTCCGTATTTTCGACTCTTCTCACGCAATTATAGAAAATATTAAATCATTTAATAATTATATCGGCAAATGCAGGTAAGTACTATACATTTTTTCATGAATTTAATTTTTGCATGTTTATATTATTTAATCTTATTTAAACTCAAATAAGATTTTATGATTAAATGAGCTTATTAAAGATTCAATTAACAAGAATTAAATTACATGCCAGAATTTATTTTATGAGAATACAAGAACTGGCAAGTTTATCCACTTGGCGACAACTAGTATGGATTACTCGAAAGAGAAAAAGAGAGATCGATAATATTTATTTCTTTTATTTTGCGATATCGCTCAGCTCGTTCTGCAACTCTACAGGAATGAACGCGCATACGGGATCGATAAAATACTGATACTTTATTGCTTGCGTTAAATAATTATAGTAATCATAATGAACTGTTTTAACGTTTTGTTGACGATCGGTTTTTTTCTTTCTGCGAACGTTTTTTTTTTATGCATTATTTTGTTACTCTGGCTGTTCTGTAGTTTTTCTCGGTCAATGCTACAATTATTCTTGATTTAAGGCGACATTAGGAATTACGATCATATCCTTATTAAAGAGTAATTCTGTAATATTATAAGCTTCAATTTCCTACTATATATTCGATCATATTTACTGCTACCGTTAAACATCTTCAGTATGCGTTCGAACTTTTGCGCGATGCATTCACGTTGATTATAGACTGAAGAGAGCAAGAGAGGTTGCTCTATAACGGGAAAGAAGAGATCGCCTGGTTATAACTTCAAGGTATCAAGGTTAGAGAATGTTTTCTTGAATAATACCCGTTATGAATAAATACCATTTATAATATCACTTGCCAACAGGTAATATGCAAATATGATAGTAATCGTATAGAATAATAATCGCGATATCAAAATCATGTACTAATACGATTTATCTGTGACAATCAATCAATAGTAATTCTTGACAAAATGTTCTAGCGAATTATTTGATTTCGCTAATATATACATAACGGCGCTATTTTATTTAGAGATAATTAAAATTTTCAGAATTCTGTAATTCTATGAATTCTGTTATTTTACGAATATACCAATAAGAAATGAAGTCGATGTACTTGATGTTATACTTCATTTCACCATTACTTTGTCATTGAAATATTAGATAAATTGTCAAAGCGGTTCTAGGATAATGGTTATTATAATGCGGACGTCATTCAGCGGAGATATTCACAATGCGGAACAACGTAATTATCTTGTGCGATCGTGTTGAAAGTGAACAATATATGTAATCGCACTAATACTAAAATATCTCGTAACACCAGGTCCTATGCAACGATTTGCTTTTGGTTTAGGAGCGAGCAAAAGTCACACATTTGAGAACTGTATTCAGCAACTCCAACTTTTTTTTTCTGCCTGAAGATCACACCTACTATTATGGTGCATTCAGTCGAGGTAAAATATCCGATGCACGCAAGCAATCATTTCAATCGTATCTCACGAAACAAAGGAGCACTTTGCAACGATCTTCGCGTTCCTTTTGATTGTAAAAAAGATCTCTGATGGGTACACATTCTGCGTGCGTGCTGAAAATTGTTCGAATGTAAAAGATTGGAAATAATGAGAGAGAGAGAGAGAGAGAGAGAGAAAGAGAGAGAGACCGTGCTATTTACTGCATCAGAGGGTTCGGCTGTAGCCTACCATCAATGGTATCATCAATGATGCCGAAGAAATGTAACTGTTGCGCTTTCTAATATACATTTCTGAGGTTTCTTTTTTAAGAAAATAATAGTTGAAGATTATGCTATAAAAATGTCACTTTGGGAATATCTCAATATTAGGTTGATGTCTATAGGACATTTGCAAAATATGTATATTTTTTTTTTGCAAATATCTGTAATGCAAATATTATTTGCAATTATTCAAAATAAAAAAAATATTCATGCATAAAACATAGAATATAGAATATAGAATATAGTTTCAAAACATTTTGCGGCAGGAGCCATATTTTTTATTAAGTGATTATAATCTGTATTACATATTGACTACAAATTTAAATAATAACAATATATATTTTTTTAAACTTATCTATATAATTAATTAGATCTATTCAAGTTTGCTACATTACTAAATATAATATTTCTTTAATTTTGAGTTTTTTAAATAAATTGTATAGTGCGTGCGTGCGTGCGTGCGTGCGCGCGCGCGCGCGCGCGCGTGTGTGTGTGTGTGTGTGTGTGTGTGTGTGTGTGTGTGTGAGATAGATATATACCTACATGATATTCAATGCATACAATGTATTCAATCCAATGTATTTTGTTATTCTTCTTCTATTAGTACGCTTACTTAATTCTCATTATTACGGGGATATATTCTAATATAGATAAATCAATTAGAGGATATTATCCGTTGTTGTTATTCTTAATAATTTTCTTCTCGTGAAATTACTCCCAGTATCCATTCTCTTCATCAAGGTTACCAACTTATCTTGTTTCTCTTGTCTTTTCGTTCCCATCTTATTCTCTTCCGATCTATCTTGATTCCTATCTCCCGTCTGTTGGATGCATATACTTCTGCCGACAGTTATGTTAAATATGTGCAATATGGAGATACTATCACCAATTTTTTTAATGATCATGTATTTCGTATATATATTTTTAACTATAGCAATTAACTTTTAAGAAAAAGGTAAAAATGTGTAAGAACGACAATCATTCTTTTTTTCTCAAACGATTTACATATTTATACGTTTCGAAGTACATATAGAATCTTCAATATTAAATTTTTTAATTTTTCCGAAGAAAAACTAATTTTCTAATTAAAAAATCTATTATTGATAATTAATGCAATGAAAACTTATTTATTCACTCATTTGCTCATTTCCTCTCAATATTCTCTCTCTCTCTTTCTCTCCCCCCTTCCTCTTCCTCTCCCTCTCTCTCTCTCTCTCCCCCTCTCCTGCCTCTCTCGCTCTTTCCCTTTCCCTCCCTCCTTCCTGCCTTTTTCTGTCTGCAGTATTTTTAAAGTGTAATAAAATTTATTACTTTTACGGCAATAAAATTAAAATGGTACAAATGTCGTATAGGGGAAATCATTAATCAGAGATAGTTTCAGCTTGATTTGTATCGCACTGTGTAATTCTTTGATGTCGTTCTTGTGTATGTAGATTCGATATAACAATCGGCGACGGCTCATGGCATATATACAGAAAAGAAAAGAAACGAAAAGAAAAAGCCGCACCATTCGTGCGAATATTTGCCAACCGAAATATTGGATTCCTGCTGTGAGATAAACCATACTCATGTTGTAAAGCTGAGTAATTCAATATTGAAGATGCACTTCTGCCGCGGATTGTACATGTTTATGTGACAATATAGTTGCAATTTGTTATGCCATTTATTATGCAGGGCAATTTCGTATGCACTGACATGAACCTATGACAAAACGTGAAGTTTTTGTAATCGCTTTCTGCCATTCTTTTTTTCCTTTTCTGAATTCTCTTCCTTATACTTTTCACTAGAAGGACGCTGATGCAAGAAAGCGGAAAATAGAATACATAATTATAGAATACATAATTATAAAGTTACAAGTATTTTATTTGTGGCTTCGATCGCTAAATTTTCACATATTTATTCATTGCTTTATTTATGATACTCTATTGTTATAATAAGTGCAATAGTTTTTGAAACAACTAAATATTTTAAACATCTAATAATAAACATTTTTATTACGAATGCATAAGAATGTTAAAACACGATTTAATTCGTAAAAATTAAAAAATTTCTCTCAAATGATCCGCTCTATGTATGGCTCGTTCTTTTAAAGAATTATATTATATTATCAATCAGATAACCTACATTCAAATTTAAATAACGAAGGAAGAGACAGGTAATACAACTAGTCATGTGAATGAGGTTCACGAGGCTTTCCGAATAGCACTTACTTTCTAATTCTCCGCAATTGTAACTGTGTATACATGTATATGTTGCCGACACATACAATATGCAAGCATAGGAGAAATTAACCATACCAATTATTAGGTGTACAACTTTGCTTCTGCCGTTTTCCTATAGATGGCTTTAGCGGTAAGTGGTGGTCGAAATAAATAGATCATAGACGTCCTACAATAAACTTGGGCATCTGTCAACATAACCCCATAGAAACATTAGTCGATTTGTGTCTGCATCATAAAGTTATTCTCGATTGAAAATGTCAGTTTACGAGCCAAATTCTCGTCATTTGCGG
>Ga0157364_1000051_pt1 | contig 43345 bp, 21 predicted proteins | sample AttsexASBM2_FD_111476 | JGI IMG/M metagenome (GOLD analysis project Ga0157364, IMG submission 111476) | Fungus gardens microbial communities from leaf cutter ant in Ribeirão Preto, State of São Paulo, Brazil - Atta sexdens ASBM2 | ecosystem: Host-associated > Fungi > Mycelium > Unclassified ...
TACTGAATATCGGAATTCCGGAGTAAGTGTGAGATTTTTCCAGAATTTTCTATACATTGTTCGAATTCCGGTATGTATTTCGAAATAGCGCGAGCGTCTTCACGTGGTGAAAAAAATGCGCGATCGATCGATCGATCTAGTAGTCCGGAGGTGCGAATGCGTTTCGCTGCGACGAAGCACGCTCGCAAGAGCACGCGGCGACGCGCTTACGTAATGAAAACGTGGAGCGCGCGCGGGCGAAGATATTTCGGATCGTTACGAGAGATCGCTTCGGAAGGAAAAAGATCGACATCGCGATGAATCTTAGAGATATAGAACATTCTAGAAAATCTCTTTCACATCGATTTTCGCTCGTGGCATCCGCTCGATTTTCAGGTTATGCGATGCGACGCGATGCGACACGACGCGTCGCGTGAGCAAGCGACGGCGCCATCGATGAAAATCGATGGCCAGACGAGAGAACGGAGTTTCCGTCGAGAAGCCGCGGTCGCGGAGGAATTCCGTCCGCGACGAGAGAAAGCATCAGCTGATGGAAAATGGAGGCTCGAGTCGTGTCGCCTCGTGGACGAAGCGTGATGCACCCGATGGCTCGTCCATCGAGGTTCTCGCGATGGATTTCTTCCGCGCGGACTTTCACGGACGCCGGGCCACATGGCTTCGGCGGCCGCCGCGCAACGCCGTGGACGCCATTACGGGCGGAGGAACGCGCGGCGACGGAAGAGACGGCGCGGTTTGGCGAGAGAGAGCCTCTTTCCGCCGCGGCGTAGATCGGATGGCGATCCACGAGAAGGCCGCGCGTGCTCCGGAAATAATAACGCGAACGCGGATTTTATCACTCACCGATGACCATCTTCTGCTGGACAGCCTTGGGTTGTTCGGGCTGTTTCTCCGTCTCACCCATGATGGTAAGGTGGTGTAGAGACAAGCAATCCAGACCAGGATGGTACCGTCTGTCCCACTATGATGTTCACTCCTTTCTGCTGATGTTAGTAATGGACGTGCATCTAGGCGACCGGAAAAACACCATGCCTCGGATCGTATAACGCGCTCGCTGATTCGCTGGCCCCCATCAGCCGGCCGCCGAGTCGCCAATCATACGCGCCGAGTCCTCACGGAGACGCACGATCGGTGGCCGAGCGGCACCGAACACTACGGCGCATGCGCGCACTACCGGGAGAGACACAGCTTTCCTATTGTACCTTTGAGAGAAATTTTGAATCCAACGAACCTCAAATGTCCATTGGAAGATTTTCTTTCAAGCTATACTTTAGGATAAACGAAACTAAATCTAATGAGCTTTCTATATCTTTCGTACAATAATATAAAGACTACAATGATCATTCATTTTATAGACATATTTTAATAATTCTTACTAAGAAATATAAATTTCTTCGAAAGGGAAGAATAAATGAATAGTAAAGGAAATTTTCAAAAAATTTTTCATTATCTACAATTTTCTAGAAATAAAAGTAACAAAGATCAAATGAATAAAAGAAAAAGAAAAATTTTTCAAAGAAATTTTCAAGTCACCTTTCTGCAATTTTCTAGAAATGGAAATAAAAGGAATCAGAGACAAAAGAAATAGAAAGAAGAAAGTTAGAGAGGAGCGGAGATATATTGAAAAAAAGGAAATATCAAATATTCAAATCGCAAATATGTGTATAACAAAAAATAAGAACGTCAGCATGTCAATATTCGAAAAGGTGAAAAAAATGGAATTCAAAACAAACGTATGCGGATCTTTGATATTTTCTGGCATAGAAATCAAAAGAAAATTTTAATAATAATTTTAATAATTTAAAGAAAACTCTAAACGTTCGTTTATTATATAATGTACAATGCGCGATATGAGAGAATATAACTCTCATCTTATTCTTTATAAGATGTAATTATCAGTAATATATTACAGTACTTGTGTATGTTCGTGTATGCTCGAACATTCCAAACTTATTAATATGTTTAGCGAGACAATATTAATTTAATACATTTACACCCTTCCTCTCATTCTATATACAATTTTTAAAAGACAAACAGCATCGTTTAATCACATGAGATTTCAAATTTAGAGTATAATTCTGGATATAGTAAACGAAGAAGAGTACAAATTGTATTCAATCTTGTAACAATTCTACGCACGTGTGTGAACGACGCACTTGTTGCCTAATGTTGACTAATGCACATGACTAATACTAGTACATCTATACAGCAGAAAAAAAGCGATGACGATACAGTTAGTTGATCGGATAAGAAGCCCATGATATGCCACTCAAAGAAAACGTGTGAACAACGTATCTTCAGTCGCAAATAATTTTGCGCGAATTTTCTATAAAATTTTTTCCACCATAAGATACATACCGCAGTACATATACACTTCTATATTATCATAGCTTATCATAGCTTATCGTTCGTCGCACGGACACTTTTTAGAAATTCCACTCGCACAAGAATAACTCAATGAAGATATAAAGCCTAATGTCTACAATGCTAGAAATCAATCCAAGATCTCGAACAGAGGAAAAATTTAAAAAATCACATTTGAATAATTTAGTCACATGACCAATGCGATTAATCAATTCTTTCTTCATCTGAGATCTCGGACCGATTTCTAGCATTATGGACATTGGCCTTAAGAGAGGATCCATGTCAGTTATAACAAATACATTTTTATTATTTGGATCACAATTTGGATTTCGTGGAAACAATGTAATTATATAACTCGCCCCAATGCGAATTTTTTTCAGAGAATAAAAAATATGTTTAGGAACAACGAGATGGAAATGATGCAGGTTTGCAACGAGAATCGATTGCATATATTGAAATAGAAATATGCAGTTTCCGTTTTTATTATCAATGAGATAATATAATCCTAAAGAAAGATGCGCATGTGATACTCCCCAAACAACACAAAATCTAAAATTGTGACATAAGACGTCTTTAAGTTGTCTTTTAGAAAAAAATGTCTTATGATTCGATTTTAGATACTTTTTGTTGTCTGGGTTTCGATTTAATCATATTGTTTAAATTTATAATTTGACGCTATTTAATAATACGTTATAATAATACGTTATTATAATATTAGTTACAAATATACAGATATCAGCTTGCACTTTGTTAGATTTCTGAATCACATATTACAATTTATTGCGCAATAACAAGATTCTGCAGGTGACAGTCAGTACGCTTGAAAAATTACGTTAAGTTTTAAAGTGCTTCTTTTCCGAGATTTATGCCGCTTCTTCCTAACAAGTACAATGAAGTTATAAGATATGAATAGACGATACACTGTTATGTATACAAGATTCACCTAACTCGACCGTTTGTAATATGTTTATTATTTTTCAACAAATATCGAAAAATATGTAATAGAGAGCTCGAAAAGACAAGTATCTTGGGAAGGACATAATTCTTTTAGTCACTGTTTTCATTTTCAAGATCAATGACCTCTCTCTTTCAACGAATTATTTAAAGCTGATAATTTTAAAATACAGATTAATTTTTTACAGAAATATTTATATAAAAATCATATTGTTATATAAAAATTTCTTATATAATTTTATATGAAAAATATAATTATAAATATATTCTTATGAAATTTTTCTAATCATTCCGCACATGCATTACAAAATGCATAATATATTAAAAGAATTATTTAAAGGTACGGACTTAAAAAGTGATTACTTTGTATATTACTTCGTATCTTATATATTTAAACATTTAACATTTTATATGAGAATCAAAAAAAAGAAACATTCCATTAATTTATAAATCTTTTTTTACAATTTACAATTTTTTCTAATACTTTTATACGAAGAATAAAAAAATTTTGGTTTGCACATATGACAATCATATTTGTCTCTTTGGATCAAAATTTCTTTCACTTTTTTACTTATTTTTCCACACTACCAAAAATAACTAACATATTACAGGCGATCAGATTAGCTAAAACACATCCTATATATAGTATTATAGGATACATACTATATACAAAGTAGATATACTTAGCAACCATCACCAAACATATTTTAAAAACGCGATCACACATCCCCTAATACTCCACAATATGTGCAATCTGTCTGTCATGTGATTTATTTATCAAATTATATTAAATATCGAAATACGATATACGCATGTCGAATATACGTTTTTTTACACACACAACATATACATATATAAAAGAATGTAATTGAAAAAACACTGGGAATATATATTTCAATGAAAATATACTCGAACAGGCGGCAATTACATTCTCCATCATCTCGGTTTTCGCGTGCGAATTGTTCTGGATCGCGGCGCGGTAGATCCGCTTCCGATGCTGAACATGCCGGGAGTCGAAGGATTAAAGGTCGGCGCAGCCGTGGTTCCGAAATTGAGAGTAGGAACTGCCGACGATGCAGTGAAGTTGAATCCCGCTGTTGCTGAAAACAGAAGAATGCAATTAATATAATCCAGTCAACGTTTAAAAGTAAAAGAGCACACGAATAGTATCTCATAAACATCCATAATTCTTATTTCATATCTGAAGTTTAGTAGGCACAACTTAAATGTTTAACAACAATTGTCAATATTAAAGAAATTTATTTCTGATTACCTGGTTTGGTAGATGGAGATCCAAATTGGAACGGAGCAGCTGGTGTAGCTGTAGAATTATTGCTGCTAGCATTGAAGTTGGATCCGAAGGAAAACGTTGTGTTCTGTTGCCCGTCTTTCTGAGTGTTTCCGAAGACAAACATACTATTTGTACTACTGTTTGCATTATTAGCGTTATTAGTCCCGAAGGCCGGCACAGGCGGATTAGATGTGCCAAAACTCGTACTGGTCACGGGTATCGTTCCAAATAGAGATTTGTTATCACCAAACGTAGTTCCACCGCTTGCGGCACCAAATGCGAGAGTAGGTGGATTCTGCGTGCCGAAGGTACTCGTTGCCGAGGAGATACTGAAGGCTTCGGTAGCCGGAGTAGTGTTTGCTCCGAATAGAGGAACTGGTGGTGTGTTATTATCGGTTGAACCAAATATTCCGGTTGTACCGAAGGTTGGTGTCGCCTGTACGTTCGTCGCCGTGCCTACGCTAGATGCTCCGAACACGGACGTAGTGTTATTCGTAGTGTCGAAGGTAGGCGTGATCGCACTGGTGGAGACGTTGCCAGTGATGCCAAACATCTGCGCGGGCGCGGTCGTGCCGGTTTGCGAGGTCGAGCCAAACATCGGTGTCGTCGTGCTACCGAACATGCCACTCGCCGTTCTGAAAGACGTCGATGGCTTTGTCTGGCCGAAAATCGGGGTGCCGCTACCAAACACTGAAGGCGTCGCGGTAATCGGAGTCGAATTAACGTTAACACTGGAGAACAAACTGGACCTAGGCGTGTTGCCAGACGATGATACAACGTTAGTCGTTGGAACGAAGATCGAAGGAGCCGTGGTTGTCGGGGTATTAAATATACTAGCAGTTTCTGATGTTGTGGATCCTGACGCAGTTCCGAAAAGTGCCTGACTGTTAGTCGGTCCAAACATATTCGTATTTGTCGTTGTAATTGGTGTAGTGGCAAAAATAGATGTAGATGTACCGAATTGCGGAATAGTGGTTGTAGATGTGCCAAATTGCGGAACTGTGGTGGTTGTAGATGCGCCAAATTGTGAAACGGCAGTAGGGGTGGACACTCCAAATGCAGGAATCGCGTTATTGCTTATCATACTCAAATTAATTGTACTATTAACAGTTGTAGCTGGTAGAGCTATAGCTGTAGACGTCGTGCTTGAAGTATTGGAAGCGCCAAAAAGGAATAGAGGTTTGCTAGTAGATAAAGTAGGCATTGAAGAAGTAACGGATGTCGTGCCCAGGGAAAACGTAGATGGATTCGATAGTCCGAATATCGATGCCGTGGTAGTTGTGGTATTTGTAGAAAATGAGCTATTTGCGATAGTTGTTACCGAAGTGTTGGGTGCGAAATTAAAAGATGTAGTAGATGCAGTAACTTGCGACAATGACGTTGCTTGGCTGTTTGCAACTTGGGTTGGATTTCCAAAAACTTTCATTTTTGGTTGAACGTTATTATTGGACTGACCAAATATGAAATTATCTGACTTCGAAGATTGCAAAGTAGTACTGTTGCTTCCAAAATTGAATAAAGGTGCGCTTGCAGATTTTGTCACAATGTTATTCGATGTGCTACTATTTACGACGTTAAAACCGGTGATGCTAGTAGTTGCAGTAGTTGTATTGACTGGTAATATCGTCCCGGAGGACTGAGACGGCAAATTTGGTACAGTAACTTGAGCGGATGTTACAGGAGATGAGATGAGTTTGTTGCTACCAAAAGTAAAGAGAGAAGTAGTCTGACTATTTTCAGTGGTAGACGAACTAATGATAGCACTTGTAATAATGGCATTATTAGTTTCAATTTTTTCTTGAGTCATAGTGCTAGGATTAATTGGTGTGAATGCTGAACTCGATGGTGCTTTATTAACTATCAAGAAATTAGTAGATTTTGATGAAGCTGGCGTAAAGGTGTTGCTACTATATGAACTAGTGCTAAAATTTGGCAAATTCTGATTCGATGTTGCAACTGGTGCTTCTATAACTGATTTACTATGACTAAAGGTCGGTGCTGTCGTACTGGGAGTCGAAGATATGACTTTTTCTAAAGACTCCGCTTTCGTAACTTCGGGCGCGAATGATACAACTTTCTTTTGCTCGGCAGTTCCATTCGTCTTAACAACTGAATTCGTTTCTTTTGTCTTGAGAATACTTGTTGCTGGCACATTCAATTGGGCTGGCGACGTGGTTTTCGGTAAACTGAAAGTCGTATCCAACTTCGTTTCGATTTTCGCACTGGGTCTTGGTGAAGAAAAACCACTTGGTATAATGGCCGCGGTAGACAGCGGTGTAGTATTTACGTTTGTTGTAGTTGTCGACGAATTGAGAGTTGCGCAACTGATCGGGTGTATGACTGAAGGCGTAACGGTATTAACGTCGTCTGCTTGAATTACGACATCTGGATTGATTTTATTCTCTGCTGAAAATGCAAATAAAATAGTTGCTATATAAGATAAAACAAAAAAAAGTATATATAAAGTATATATAAAGAAAAATAAAATAAAAAATAAAATTATTGATCCTTTTAATAAATTAGTAAGAATAATAAATACTACATTATTTTATTCAACTTGCTATATAATATTATATATTTACCTTTTCCTGATATTGCATCAAACATACTTTGAAGTCTGGCTTTCATACTGTTTTGTCTCATATTTTGTATATCCTCTCTCTTTATTTCTTCCACATTGTCTGTCGCGAACCTGACTTTTATATTACTCGGTTCCTCTACAAGTGATTTCAATTGTTCGTTCCGTTCGGGTTCAGCTCTCATAAATAATTTATCCGTCAATTTAACAGGTTTTGTGTTCGGTGTGAGAAATTTAATAGTATCAGTTTCATTGGTACTTTTTGCGTTTTTATGAATAGGCTCCGTTTTATCCAAATTAAGCCTCAATTCTTTACTAGATGATTTCAGTATCCCTTTTACTAGAGGAAATTCCTCTGTTTTCTTAGAATTAAGAGTCTCAAGATTTTTTAAATATATTTCATTAAGATCAGATTTACTATTGTCTATATCTAAATTCTGAGATTGTGACACAGTAGGAGAGCTACTAGACCGTGCACTTTCCAGAGACTTGAAGTGCTTTTCGAAGTCAGGTGTACCACTACGTGAGAAATCAACTGTAGAAACACATTACCATTAAAAAAATCTATCAAATAATCCAATACATAATTATATAAAAATTGATACCTACCTGCTTTTCTTTTAATTCCACCAGCAACTTGGGTGCTGGAACTCAAAGAGTTTATAATGTCAAAACAGGATCGTGTTTTTGTACGTTTGGCAGGTCTGATAGATTTAGTTTGGGGTGAAAGATCCTCGTCCGATTTAGATGACTCATCTCTACTTCGTTTTTGCTTGTTTTCTTCTAGAATTGTTTCTCGCTCCTCATTGAAGAATTCTGTTCTTTGCTTTTTAGCGACATCAAAGCTAACATCTTCTGTCGATGCGTGTCGTTTCAACGATATCTCTCGTAAAACTTGAACAACACTCGTGGGTGATCTGTTCTCCATGTGACAAATATTAGATAGAATCTTTTGCTTTTCAGGTGGAGAGTATTTCGTTACATCTGGTGGTGCCACTCTGACTGTTACAGGCATTCTCATCTTCGTCAATTTTGCATTCAACAGAGGAATCGGACTTGCATGGAGATTAACTTTTGGAAATTGCCCAGTACCATATTGAGATTGATGAGTTAATTTATTTTTTGCTTCCGTAGCATACTTGGTTAGCCTTGTTGTAAGACCTGGGGATGATACGTCCGTGTATACCCTGCATTTGAAAAAAACTAGTACAGTAATACCAAAAGATACACATAAGATATGTTTTTATAGCTAAACTAGTATAATTAATTACTGAACTTATTGCATTTAAAGTAAAATAGATATATAGATATATATGTTTGAAATTTGATGAATGGGAGAAGAAAAATTCTAGAAAATTCTAGAAAATACCTGATTCCATTAATACGTAATTATAATTAATACGATTAACTTTAATTCCATTTCAACTTACTATTCATCGTTTTCTAATTCTAAGAAATAGGAAAAGATAAAAAGTAAATTAAACCGAGATTAAAGTTAATTTTACATTGATGGAATAGGATCTTATAATAGAAAACAAATCTATAGTTGCTCAATATATAGAAATATAATATATACAGAATTTGTTATAATTCTACAAATAGAGATAATAAAAATATATATATTAGAATAAAAAATAAAAATACACATTAGCTAAATGATATATCCACAAGTATATACTTACTTAGGATCGATATTATATCTCGTCGATGCTAATAATGGTCCGGCAACTGTCTGGACTGTTTTAACACCAGCTGGTCTAGGGCGCATCTTGGGACTGATACTCATGCCCCATGGAGAGCCTTCAGGACTGAATTGTGTGATATTTTCCCCGCGGCTTAGTGAATGATTTTGTGCATACAGGGGCAGAGTCTTCTTAGAGGGCAACTCGCGTGACTGCGAGATCAGATTGATGTCACCATTCCTGGAATTCTCTTCTCTGCTGCCAGGTTTTAAAACTGGCGTAGAGGTATGCTTGCTGCCATAAGTGGGTTGCTGTTGTTGATGCGGCGTATAATCGTAATCACCGGCATGATACAATCTATTATCCATCCCGAGCATATCATTGACGCGCGTACGGTAAGAAACGCACGGGATCGGACTCAATTGATCGATCAAGCCAAATTTGGATGACGACGACAATGACGACGTCAACGGCGACTCACCGCGTTTGACTGTGGCAGTGTATAAGTCACTGCTGAGTTGATAATTGCTCGGGCGTCGTCTATCCATCCTGAATGGAGGAAAACGCTCGCGGTAATAACGGCTCACACTATGCCACAGCTTATGCACGTAACCGGTACTATGGCCGTGAACAACGTGAAACGCTGCACCGAGCTCGTAGACCGCCTCCCGCAGATAACCGAGAACGTGATATGCGTGCGGCGATATCAAACTGTCGTTGGCGAGCAGGGAGTAACACGCATACACCACCAGGAGCAGCGTGAACGCCAGCGCCAGGATAGCGCCCCAGGCGTTGTATACCAATATACACCCACACGTCACACTTATCAACACCACGGCACCGCGGTTACCGAAATCCCACATAGTACTGCCTCAAGCGGATAACCTCCCCATGTTTGAAAAGAGCACACTCACCACAGCCGTCGGAACGTTGCCGCGAACGGTGAGATCATCGATATATATCGATATATGACAGCCTCGAAGCTTCGACGTCTTACGATTGGCGGGCGCGGGAAATGCCGAGAGTTGAATCACTGAGCGCGTTCAAGTTGACACGATTAGGGCTATTCCACACAACTTGCATAGTCGCATCAATATATGCATAAAGAAAATCATCCAATCATATTTTACGTTTGCCTTTATGAAAGAAATGTAATTGGATAATTTTCTTTATGCATATGGTTATGCGGCTATGCAAGTTTATGTGGAATGACCTTTAGATATGCTTACCGAGCGATTGTATATGATTGGTTGGATCTATAAATAATAACCAATTATGTTCATTTACTCGGCGAATGAACTAACCATTTTGAATTCAGCTTGAACGCATCCTGAGGAGGTACAGCCGGTATAAAAAAGTTGCAACACTTTTTTTTCGATGGGTTTCGGAATGCAACTTGCTCACAGAGCAAATAGTTCTTATTTGTGGATCCATGAATAAGAACTAATTACTCTGTGAGCTACATTCCGAAACTTATAAAAAAAAAAAACTGTTGCAACCTTTCTGTGATCGGCTGTACTGGCTGTACATACTATTAAAAGTCGTCAACTCTAGGCAAATTTTTAGGGGCTACGCACAATGGAAGGAATAGGAAATAGAGAAACAAAGAATAATGCCCGTATTCATAATTAGATCTTGTACTTAAAGCTTTCTTAAATATAAGGCCTGACTATGAATACGAGTAAAAAATTTGAACCTGTCAGAAACTGTATATTTTATAATGCAGGATTTTTTTTAAACATGAAACATTTCAGCAAACGAGAATGGATTAAAATGAATTGAAAATGTTTTCTAAATGCGTATTTTAAATAGCGAACTTACTTTTTTTAAATTTAATTGGCTTCAATTAGATTCAATTAGATTCAATTGGATGCAATTAGATTGAAAAACTGCATTTCCTATTCAAAATTTTGAATTGAACAGTATTCACAATTGTGTTTGTGTGCATAGAAAAAGCTAATATTATTTTTAGATTAAAAGGCATAGAGATATGCTCCATGCAATTCCTATAAATGAATAAAAATGCATTCAGAATTGAAAAAACATTCATTTTATTCGTGAATATTTCTAAAAATTTGAATCCATTTCAATCCATTCTCGTTTGCTGGCTTCTGCACTGGACACGGAAATGCTTGCTGCGCGGCAAAAATGTGATGCATTAGCCAATAAGCTTACAGCTTCTAATGTTCATTGGTTGCCGCGTCTCATTTTGTCGCGCGGCAAGTGTTTCTTCCAGTGTGCAAGAGCCATAAGAGATCTGTTTTCTGTGATTTGAACTAATGTACACTTTTGGAATTTAAAGTGAGATAGATATATGTTTGATATTTGTTTAAAGCGAGAAAGAGAGTTCTAGAACAGTCTAGTATAGGAACAGAAAACAGATCAAAAGTTTATTCACGTTATGTTCCAACATGCTCCGATATGCTCCTATTCACTCCAATGCTCATTAGAGTGAGTAGGAAAAGCATGTTGAATCATGCGTCCCGAACAAATCTACGAAACAATGTAAAGATGCATTTAGATTACTATAATTGGAATGCACTTTAAGGCAGTGAAATGTAAACAGTAAACAAATTGGCCAATCACAATAGAGGACTACTTTACATTTTCTATTATGATTGGCCAATTTGCTTATTATTTAAATCTTAATGGCTGCGTCTAGCAGATTCAACAGTTGAATGAACGCTCGCTGTTATGTATTCTTCCAAATCTAAAATGATGATTGAATAATTTAAAAGAATATACCAATAACAGCAAGCGCTCAACTGTTGAGTCCGTTGAACGTAGCCAAGGGTATCAATCATGAAACTTTATCTCTAGGATGAAAAGTGAAAAGTGAACATTTTTATTAATTAAAATGAAATTAATGGAGAAATTTTTCACATTTTCATCCTAGGGATAAAGTATGATTGATATCCAAATCTTAATTTTTTATGTGTTTCTAGAGTTGCAGTCGATTTGGACGCTTTCAGCGCTTTTCAATGTGTACGATCAATACGATGCTGCAAACGCTTTGAAGCGTTTTTCAATTGGTCAGTGTAAAATTCTTTCTTCTAATTGGTCCATCAAATGCTTTAAAGTATTTGTAGCGAGACTTTGACCATAGCCAATATTCTATTCTTATTTTACGTCTAATGAATGATATGGACGATAAAAATAAAATAATTACAAACGCTCAAAGCGCGTGAACGTCCAAATCGATCGCAGCCTAGTTTTAATCTAAATTTAATTTAAATAGAATAATTCTGAATTCTCTATGAATTTCCATTTTCCAAACTGATTATAGGATACTTGATAGAATACAGCGCTCTACCAATTAATCAAATCAATTCTTTCTCCATCCAAAATATCGAAATTATTTCAAGCCAACACAAGACTTTATGAACGCACCGATTGCATATTTCGAAACTAATCGTGTTGAAAATCTACGCATTCGCAATACATTCATTCGATTGCGACAATCGCGTCTGATTCGTCTCGCCGCGATTAGAGCATCGCACACGTGATAAGACAGGCTCCAGAACACGCGTGCCGACTGCCGAGACGCGTCAAGTGTAATCTTTTATTCGGAGCACGCCGGTCGACCGTAAGAATAATGTCGTGGTTATTCGGCTATCGTAATTCACAATCGCCGCAAGACTTCACGCATTTCGTGCAGCCACCACCACCGGCAGGCGATGGCGGAGGCGGCAGCAGCGGTGGTGGTTCGCCGCCGAGGATCGGCGGCAGCATGGAAGCGTATAGATTTGATTCGAGCGCGTTGGAACGAGCAGCTGCGGCCGCCAAGGAACTTGAACGATCCAGTACGATGCCTTTTTCACGCCAATTTTCCGCACTTTCTGTGAAAAGTCGTGCGCGCGATTACGTAAGCGAACGGATTTGGAGGTTAGGACACGCGCCACGAGGGGACCCTCGCTTCTCGCGTGCGATGACGCAACTTTCCGCGAAGAATTCGTTGATCGATCCGGCGAACGGGGATTTCTGTGGCATGCCGAGGACACAGATCTTCGTAAATTATATCGCCTGATCGATGACAATTCGTTGCATCATTCAGTCTTTGTTGGATACTCGTTATTCATTACTTGAAATTTTTTTTTGTAAATGAAACTAGCACTTTTTTTTAAATTATGTATAAATACTTGTGTAAAGAATTAATATAATTGTTGATGTTTTATAGAGAGGATATATGAAATATTGTTAACAGTTTTAATAAAAATATTTAAAATATTTTGAAAAAAACATGGCCAAAAATGTTTTAGTAGTCATAAATTGAATATGTAATAGCACTATTGATCTGTGTTCTTTTCAATTGAACTTCTTATACCTTTTTTTTTATCTTTGTTAGAGAGAAAAGGAAAAAAAATAAATAGTACAAGAAATTTAGTTGAAAAGAATAGACTATAGATACTTTTCATTTAATGACACAAGTATCATTCCATCTTTAGCTGTTTTTCTTTTAAGTATAGTTGATACAAACATTGTTTTATCCTTCTTCATATTCAAATAATAAAAATAAGACTGGAGCATAGATTTTTTTATAACACGTAATGCTTAAAGCATAAGAAAATCAACCAATCAATTTTTTATTTTACAAAAAAAGAGGAAATGAAAGACTTTGATCAATCCATTTTCTTATACATTATGTAAGCAGTAAGACTGTGCTTCCGCCGATAGAATGACGTCTATGTCGACTTTTTAGCAATGTATACAAAGTGATATTGTATAACATATTATATAATTCTGTGCTTTTTAACTATACTAAAATGCTGTGTTCACAGTATCGTTTTATGTTACTTCATGAATATCAAATTTTTACATTTCATTACCATCTATTTTTCTAGAAGATCATTCTGATATTTGGATAAGAGGTTTTAAGATTATATTTTAAGATTATATTAGATATAAGTGTATAAGACTTTTTTAATTATAAGTTAACATTATGTATTATTATGTCACATAGTGTATAACAATATTCCATTGAAAAGCATTTTGTCTCCTAAAAAAAAAAGTAATTTGTTATTCACTGAATATTAAGATAGAATAATGTATTGATATGCCATTGAATGGAAAGTATTTTAGTTCTTTAAAATATTGAAGACGTTTTTATCTATAGACTAATAAATATAGTTTTATTTTAACACAGAACATGCGAAAGAAGCTTTGGATTTATCCAAGATGCAGGAAACTACGAAACAGGTGGAATTTCAAACCGAATTGAAGAAATACGAAGCTAGCATTGAACAGCTTAAAACAGAACAAAAACGAGTGGAGGGCGAGGAAAGAAGAAAGACAATACAGGAAGAGACAAAACAGCACCAAATGAGAGCACAGTATCAAGATCAATTGGCTAGAAAACGTTATGAAGAGCAATTGATTCAGCAACAAAAGATGAACGACGAGAATCTGAGAAGACAAGAAGAATCGGTAGCCAAGCAAGAAGCCATGAGAAAAGCTACGATAGAGCACGAGATGGAATTGAGACATAAAAACGAAATGAGGAAATTGGAGGCGGAATTGAGAGCCAAAGCGAAGGTTGACAGAGAAAATCAGGATCTCAATTTGGAACAAATTAGATTAAAAGCCTCGGAAAAGAGAATTACTGTTTTAGAATCGATAAAGTAAGCAATCATTATTTTATTATTCATGTGTATCTGTTTTATTATATAGTTTTACATTTAATTTCATAGTTATTACATTTTCCAGAACAGCTGGCTCAGTATTAGGTTCGGGTGCCAAAGCTCTACTGGAAGATTGGGATAAGATTATTGCAGCGGCAGGTGGTCTGTCTCTCGTAGCCTTCGGAATATACACTGCCAAGGGTTCGACTAGCGTGGCCACGCGTTACATCGAGTCTCGTTTAGGGAAACCATCGTTGGTGCGCGAGACTTCGAGATTTACATTCCTTGATACCATTCGGCATCCCATTCAAGCAGTTAAAAAACTAAAAAGCAAACAGACCGACGCATTATCCGGCGTTATTCTGGCACCAAAGCTTGAGGAAAGATTACGTGATGTTGCGATAGCCACGAAGAACACAAAATACAATCGCGGCATGTATAGGAACATATTGATGCATGGTCCACCGGGTACCGGCAAGACAATGTTCGCGAAGAAGCTGGCAGAACACTCGGGCATGGACTATGCAATCGTGACGGGTGGTGATCTGGCGCCGTTGGGAAGAGACGGCGTAACTGCCATTCACAAAGTGTTTGATTGGGCATTGACATCTCGCAAGGGATTGTTGTTGTTTATCGATGAGGCGGATGCGTTCCTAAGAAAACGCTCGAGCGAACACATTTCGGAAGATCTTCGAGCAATGTTGAACGCATTTTTGTACAGAACCGGCGAACAGAGCAATAAGTTTATGCTGGTGCTAGCATCGAACACACCGGAGCAATTTGATTGGGCGGTGAATGATCGACTGGATGAGATGGTAGAGTTTCGTCTTCCGGGTCGCGAGGAGCGCGAGCGTTTGGTCCGCCTCTATTTTGACAAATTTGTTCTCCAACCGGCGATCGAGGGTAACAAAAGATTAAAAATCGCGCAGTTTGACTACAGCTCGCTGTGCAGCAAAATGTCCAATCTAACAGAGGGAATGTCTGGTCGAGAGTTGGCAAAACTCGGAGTCACCTGGCAAGCAGCAGCTTATGCCTCGGAGGATGGTATTTTAACAGAAAAAATGGTTATGGACAGGTGTCTTGAAGCCATTAAGCAGCACAAGCAGAAGGTGCTTTAATATTTAATTTTGAGAACACAAAATTATCTAAAAATATTTATAATAGATATAATTACATTTTTTAGATATATATATATATATTAGATATATTCGTTATATATATTTGTATAATCTTTTTATACATGGAATCTACGAGAAATTTATTGCATCTTTTTGTGTTATAGGTACAATGGCAGAGCGAACAGGAGAAGCAGGAATCTAAGTCGATATATGCCATGGAAGACGACGCAGTCATTCGCTCAAAAACTCCAGCGATAGAGTCGTGTCCTGGAAACACGATAGCCCCAGCCTAGATAATTACAAGAGTGTAACTATTGATAATCTTTGATAATCGGGCTAATGGATGGGGAACAGTACAAATGCCGTTCGAAAAAGGATTATTTCAGCGATTTTTGTATTTATCATAATACGCAAGCAAGTTCGCAGGGCTCAACGAGTCGCAAATGTCACTTGTTACAAATGTACATTTATTAGGATAATTAAATCATAATTCTACTATGGCGTTTTATCATCTTTTGTAATTTACTTCTTACCCTCCGTGACATGAAAGTGCAGCGATCGATTGTAAATTAAACGATAATTTTTTTTTAAGTAATGAAGAAGTAAAATCATTAATTTATTGTAGAGAAAATAGGGCGATGCGAAAATTTAGATTATTCAAAAAATCTAATAAAAGACGTTAACGACATTTTATTCGTATTTACAAGAACTATTTCTGACTATTTGGATATCTTTCCTTAAGCTATCAGTATCCTTGGGAAAAAGATATGATAAGACAAAATATAGGAAATGTTGCAAGAGTGCGTATCACTAGTGATTATGTTCATGTCAGACGAAAATAAAGCATAAAAAGATTTGGACCAACTTGCAGAAAAAAATCAAGAACTTACAATATGCGCAAATCCCGCTTTGATCTTATCTATGTATATGCCTCCTCTGTCATAGGAAAAGATATCGCCAGGGATGTTTTGCAGAAGGCGTGTCGTTAAAAATCATAAATTTGTCCCCTCGTAAATCTTCGCGACAAACTTATTATTAACATCGCTTCAGGTTTATCACCACGGTCGAGCGTTACAACATTCGATTAATTCTCGACAAGCTCGACAAAATCCATTGTCGTAATCGCTGTCCAGCATATCTAAGGTTGTTAAAATTACCGTTTTTTTAGTAATGCATTACAATTATTGTTATTTGCGGCAAAAAATAATTTGTTATTCGTTACTTATTATTGATTCTAAAAAGTAATGCGTTATTCTTATTTAAAGTAACAGCAAAATCGTTACTTTTTTTGTTATTTTACAAAAATGATTGCATTTAAATAACTACATAAGAACAAATCATTTTTTAATTTATATTTTTATTTTATTTTATATTTTATTAGTTCTTTATGATACATTATATTAGTTCTTATGATACATATTTTAACACAATTAAAATAAATATGTAAATATAAATATGTAAATATAAAATATAAATAAGAACTCTCAATCTTAAATAAAAATATAAATAAGAGTTAGATAAGGCTAATGAGAGTCGTACGCTTATAAGAGCGAAAAGATACGAGAAACAGATAATCCTCAGGTGTTGCTGGTTATCTTCAATTTATTTCGAATGTTTCAACTTCTTTTGGAGTCTTATCTGCTTCTTCTATTTCTCCGCTCTTACAACAGCGTATGGCTCTCATTAATTTTATCTAACTCTCATTTATATTTTATATATATTTTAATTTGTACCGCTAAATCTTGAATTTTTGTTTAATAATAGGTAATTGTTGTTCAATATGATCGTCTGTAAGGCAGTGTCGACAATTTCGGCTTTTTGTACTACTTACTATCAGCGCGAATTCTGATTTATCACTGCTTTTCCGCTTTCTTCTTTTCCGTCAAGGTATAAATGCATCCTTATTAAAATAACTTTATAGATGTGGTCGAGTTGCCTCTACGAATATTTCAAAGCATTTGCTTAACCAATCGGAAGAAAGAATTTTACTAATTTACCAAAAAATACTTCGAAGCTTGACATCTTATATCAACAAAATAACGAAAAAAATAACGTAAAATTTCGTTATTAGTTCCTGAAAATTATGATTTAGTTAGCGTTACTTACTAGGAAAAGTAACTTCTACTCTTCTTTATTCATTCATTACTAAAATAAGTAACGAAATCAGTAACTTCGTTACTATTTTATATAATGCTAACAATCCTGAGCATATCATAATCATGGTGGAAGTATATCATGGTGGATATATTTCCACCATAATCATAACAATTTTTTGTACATATGTTTTTTGTTATATATAGTCAGAACCTAAAAGGTTGCAACACTTTTTTTTGGAATGGATGGATTTTGGAATGCTTGCTCACCGCGAGCGATTGATTCTTATTCATGGATCGAAATGAAAATCAGTCTCGCTCGGTGAGTAGGCTACATTCTGAAATCCATTTTAAAAAAAGTGTTGCAACTTTTTAGGTCCTGACTATACAAATCGATCACATATCACCAGAATTTAGTAACACAGGCCACATTATTAAGCTCGATCCCGACTGAGATTTCGCTACTTTTGCGTAATCATGTGTACGCGATCAAATAAGAACAGTTTATCATTGACGCCGGCGCGCTGTTAAGGTCAACGTAAGTGGGAATTACGCGGCAGAGGAATGACGCAGGTGAAGAGGCTATCCACTAGTCATAACATAGTAATACTTGATGATGAGAAACGTGAATAAATACGTTTGATATCACATGGGCAATTAGCATGAATTGGAAAAAACATATAAAAAATAGAAAAACAACATTACAAACAGTAATGTTGTTTTTCTATTTTTTAGCAAACTTATATAGGAGGTGTATATAAGGAAGGTGGAGGGTGACCGTATTTTTTTACACGCAATCACTGTACACTTGCGATTTGAGATGTTTAAAAAACCCAATTGTATCTGTCACATAATAATTTGAAATGTACACACGCGCGCGCGTTAAATTTTTGTGCGAATATTGATTACATACTTGTAAAAACAAATTATGATAAATTGAAAAAATATCAAATTAAATAATATCAAAGATTTCAAATCTTCACTTAATAGATATATCATGAAATGTTTTTAATACTTTTAGGTTAAATATTGTACATATACACACACATATATGAACCTAAGACAAATTTCAATAATTTTCGAAAATCTGCAATCATCAAAATGTCTTATGGCTTTTGTTTATTCATCACTACTATTTCAAATTATTATAATGTCAGAAGTGAGAAAACACATATAATAAAAATTGCAAATATATTTGAATACAGATATTTTTCAATAAAACGACGACTGCAATCGATAGAATAGATTTCTAAAATATCAAAAACTTTGTTTTCAGAAAGAAATCAAATTATATTTTCTTCTATATATGTACATTATAACATATTACTTTGTCACAGTTAGAATATAGCTTACTTCTTTTTGTTATACATAATTCATTTACAGATATATAATTTATTAATTATTAATAAATTATATATATATATATATAATTATATATATATATATATATAATTATATATATATAATTATATATTAATTATTTATTAATTATTATATATAAATAACGAAATAAAAGGAGAACTTTTATATTTTACAAGCAGGATCCCTATTTGACTAGGGATGTATTACAGTATACGTTACGTATAGTATAGTATTTCTCTAGTTGTATATATTATGTTTATATCCTTTTTTTTTCAAGAGATCCAGTTTTATTAAGTGCATTCTTTTTTATTAATATTTTTATACATATTTCTATAGTACTTTTTTAAATTTTTATCATGTATTTTTTCGTTTCTGTCATCACAATATCTAAATTGTGAGATAGTAGTAAAGATAGTGATGAGTGAACAAAAGCCTCGAAAAGAAGGGAAATATTTATTATATAACCCTAATTTTGAACAGAAGAAACCTTAGTTTTCTTCTGTTATTTTATTTATCTTTTTGATGTTTATTTTATTTATAGAGTCGTCGCTGCATGAAAATTTTTACTAATCGAACAAGTTGTAGACAAAAAATGTAAAAAAATACGTTTCTTAGAAATCATCAATCATTCATATGCGAAGTTATGAAATCTTATACTGGTGATTATATAAGTTCTATTATCTATATTATGATAGGCTTTATTTTGCTGATTCTCACTTAGATTTTATCAAGAAAATTATCATATTTTTATTATAAATATTCAAGATTTTATTGCAAAATTTATTCAACTCGGTGACATCTTTGAATTGTCCGAGTTGTCTCCATCTTACATGAAATGTTTGATATCTTTACGATATTCTTTTCGACATTATTCACGTGTCTAACGCATGTGATTATTTAAGCGATAGATAAAATAATCCTATTTATACAAAATTAGACCGATGTTTCCCACACTGTTATTACGATGTAAAATAATTCTACAATTATATAAATTATAATGCAAATCGTGATATAATTATATAGAACCATCTTTTTTTCTTATTATATAATCAACCGATATGCGATTGTTGTTACTAGAGATTTATTATTATTCGATAATATCGAATATTCGATATTTTTTGCTGTTCAATATAAAAATATCGAATAAAAAATTATGAATAAAATATTGATAGATATTTTTTTATTATTCATATTCACTCTCCATTTGTATGTATACTTATAGAGCGAAATCCATAGATGTTGTTCAAGATTCGAGATGATCTTAAGCTAGAACATGAACCAATCAAAGAATGATATTAGCATCTTAAGATATTGCTTGAGATAACGGATTATGATTTCCGGTCTTAGGAAGTTTTGAATGCATTCGGTAATCGATAGGTTGATATTATCTGAACTTGACTGAGCGCTCAATGAGCTTTTATATTTGTTTGATTGTAGATCCAACAAAATATGCCATTAGATGCAGGAGCGTACACAGTATAAGTGGTGTCGAGTTTATAAAAAAATGATCATTAAATACATTTTTCACTAATTATATTTCTTAACTTTTGTTTTTATTTTTTATTTTTGAGTTAATATTTAAGGGCTAATGATTAGTTATTGAGACATAAAAGAAGGAATTTCATTTATTGTTTATAATATTGATTGGGATTATAAATAAACGGAGCCTTTCCTACTAGAAATGATCAAATATCACAGATCTTTGTTCATAAGTTTTAAAAAAAATTGGGAATTTTTTTTAATCTATTTGCAATATATTCGATATAATGTCTATTCATTCGGAATGAATATAGATAGTTTTAAAATATCTGAATATATTCATAGTCGATATTTTTGCTCGATTGACATGTCTAGTTGTTACTAAGAACTTACAATACTTTGTATTGCCAGGAAAGAAACATTTTAGTACAAAAAAAAGAAAAAGAAAAATGTGATAAGAAAAGTTTGATATATGCGATATCAACAAAAATCTCAAATACTTATACAATTAAGATTCGATAATTTTCTTAAAATCTAAACCTGAATATAAAATAAAGCCTGTCATAGTTATTAATCTACGCCTTAAAATAAAATATAAAACACCTGATCGTTTGTACATGGAGAGAATTTTTTCTTAGTTTACTTGAAAATATGATTGTGGACAACATTGGATTTCAATAATTTTAATATAAATCTCTCTCATTCATTAATAAAACTATAATAAAGTATAAAATAAGTTTGATTAATTTTCATTGAAGTGCATGGTAAAAATCTTTAAAATATTGTATTGTACCACAACTATATTTCCGAGGTAAATTTTAAAACAAAATTCTCTCCGTGTATAATAATTCATACAGCAGAAATATCCTGAATATATCATACAGATATCCTAAAGACATTGCGATATCTTTAAGCGGTCTCTATGATATAATGGACATTTTTGGAATTTGGACATTTCTGCTGTAAAGCCTCCAAAAATTGGAGATGTTTGTTGTGTTTCTCGAGATTTTTCCATTTCAGTCCTCTTATATACACGCAATAGTGAGTCTCAAGCCACGAGCGTGCCCTCGGCTTTTCTGGGCGGAAAGATATCTATAATCATGTTTTTTCCCGTCTGGTGGCGATAAAACATGTCGTATGATCCTCCAATTGGTGCAACCTCCAGTTTTACTTGATAATGAATCGAGTACGTGACACGCCTATTTTCACATTCGCGGTTGCGAATACAAAAATAAGTCTTCCTCTCCTTTTTGTTTTTCTCCCTCTCTTATTCCGAATCAGCGATCTTGATGGTCAGTCTTTTTTCTAACTTCTAATTTTTCGTTTTTGTTCTTCCCTTCCTTCGAATTCCTTCCTCTTTCAAAATATTGTGTTCAGGAATTGACTCAAAATAAAATGCGTAAATTCACGTGATACCATTTTCGATAAGGAGGGATTAGATGAAGACAACGCTAGATACGTCTGAAAGAAAATGATCTTTCCAATATTTCTCAGAGAGGTGTTCTTCTAAATGCATTAGATTCAGGTTTCTTCAGACCGTGGTTTCCAAAAACCAGAAGAAGAGGGAATGGAGAGAATGAGAACTTAAGACAGTGTCATCGCCTTTGAACTTGGCGCACTGAACTATATATCGGAGGATTAGCTATCAAAACTCATCAATCACTGCGTGGCAAGGTTATCGTCAGTATCGTTTTAAAAAAAGTGGGGAAGTTTTTGTATGCGATCAGCATGGCTTAACTGGCCAGTTCGTTTAAAACATTATATGTCAACGGTGACGCTCCGCCGCGTCGTCGATTTATCTGTTTGTGTCCGATTGAGATTTCTATTCAAACGCGTTGGAGATTCCAATCTCGTTTGTTGCTACGGACGTAGATCTTTAAAGGACAGTGTTCCAGCAAATGATTTTGATTTTGGAAACTGAAAGACTCAATTTTGATCGAGCCTAAATTAAAAATTGAGATTCTCCTCTGATTTCGAAATTAAAAATTGAGATTGTACGGTTAGCATCGATTATTGTCTCTTTTATCAGTTACTTTGGCGGTTACCCTGGCGGTCGCTATGACGATCTCGATGACCGACACTGCCTTGGATATAGAGAAGAAGGCGATCGGGCGTTGCGGTCGACGCAGTCATCGTCTTCGCGTCTGGTTCACCTGGATTTACTGCGGCATCTTCCTGATCAGTTCCGTCGGCTTTTATATGTTCTGGTTCACAGACGCGATCAACAACTACATGTTGTCGTTTATGGAATTGCGTAACGGCACTCTCATCTTTGACTGGTGGCAGTGTCCACCCTTGAAGATGAAATATAAAATCTATATCTTTAATTACACGAACGTTGACGAATTCGAAGCGAACGAGGTGAGCAAGCTGCACGTCCAGGAGCTTGGTCCGTACGAATATCAAGAGACGATGACTCGCACGAACGTGGTATTGCACGATAATGGCACGATCAGTTATCAGACCAAGAGATCCTTTGAATGGATAGGCGGGCGACTCGAGAACGATATTGTCCTGGTGCCAAACGTGCCATTGATGTTCACCACCGCGTACGTCCGGGATCTGAGCTTCGCTGTGCGATTCGTTACTAACACGGTGCTGTCAACTCTGCAAGAGCAGTCGTTCATTAACGAGACTGTCAACGGTTTCCTCTGGGGATACGACACTCAGCTCTTCCACATGGCCAAACCGTTGTTAATGCTGCAACATGACATACCCTTTGAAAAATTCGGCTTGCTGGCCATGGTGCGTGATTGCATACGTTTAACCGCGGAGAGTTTTGAATTTTATTAAAAATTTTATTTCTACTTACTGTCGGTATTCATATAATCGGTTCTTATATTTAAGACAGTCTTAAGATCTAATAAGTCAATCACAGCGTCATATTAGCATATTAGTAATGTCTTAAGATGATCCAGGGAAAACAAGAAAACTAATGTCAATTCGACGTTATATTAACCGAATTATATCATTTTTTTTCTTAATTCAATTAATGTGACATTATTTTGACTTTTTTGTTTTTCTTAGGGAGAATAATTTAATTTAAATATTTTAATAAGAATTGATAATGAATACTGATTATAAAGTACCAATCTTAAAATATTTACTTTATAACGATAAAATAGCTTTTTCCTAAAAAATAAACATTATGAAAGGTAATTCTATCACGGCGTTATAGTGAGATTGTCTTTTGGATATATTACGATAATATTTGGATATATTACGATATGATTTTTCAATTGCGATTAACGTGAAATGCACATTTTTTAAAATAGAAAACTGGTATCGATAAGGATCGCATCACGATACATACGGGATCGCAAGATGTGAAAAATTTCGGCGTGATCGACCGGGTGAACGGAGTGAACCGCCGAGTCATTTGGGATGATGAACAATGTGATAAAATTGAAGGCACCGAGGGTGGCATATTTCCACCACATTTGGTACAGGACACAAGTAAACCCCTTTACATGTATGCTAAGGATATTTGCAGGAAAATATCATTCCATTTCACCGAACAAGTGACTAACTATGACATACCTTCTTTAAGGTAAATAAAAAGTTAAATTTTGTACTTCATTGCATCGCGATTTAATTGCAAATTTTGATCGCTAAGTAGAGAAAAGTTACATTATATTCTTGAATATTTCCAATCAGAGTCTCAGGATATTCTTTACATAAATATTTAAAAAATTTGTTCAAATTAATTCCATGCTATTATTAATAGAAGATTACAAGATTATTATTAAATAATAATCTTGTAATCTTCTCATATTTCAAAGCGTTTTTTTCTTATAAATAAATCCGTCTGATGAAATGATAATAATTGCATAGAAATTTCGGAATTTTTTTAATTATTATTATTTATTATTTATTAATACTTTATTATTATTTATACTTTTGAGGTTTCTACGAATACTTTCTATATAGAAGCTATCTGTTTCACGGATTATCTCTATGTGTGTATATTCATTCTTGAAATATTAACGTTTCATGAACGTTACTTTATCGGGATGAGAAGCAGTCTATACTGCTCCTCGCATTATAATAATAATTATTATTACTATAATTATAATAATAAAGATAATAATAATTATTATGATTATCATTTTATTGAGATTTAAAGAGATTTGTTTATTAGATTATAGATTTATTAGATTTATTAGATTTGTTTAAAAAAGTAATTCGAAAATGAGAAAATTACTATTATAGTTTTCTATTGGAAAATATAGTGAATTGATTGAAGACACGTCTCTCTTGACATGTGATTTTCTTTCTCGTCTCAGATATAAATTCACGCCAGATGCATTTAACTTCTCAAATAAGCAAAATGAATGCTTCTGCCCGAAAGTACATGATAAGAGAGTCTGTCCGCCCTCAGGACTCTTTAACACGTCCAAGTGCAATTATGGTACGCCCTTGCTCGTATCATTTCCACATTTTTATGGTGCCGACAAGTCTTTGCTGGAACAAATAGATGGTTTAAATCCTCGGCAGGAAGATCATGAGACTTACATAGACATACATCCGGTAAATCAACACTAAATTTTAATTATTGTATTATATTATCATGATTAAATATTTATTTAACTTACAGAAATTTATAATTTAATACTGACCAATTTAATAAAAGATTACTATAATTTTAAGTACTAAATAATAGTCTTAAAAGCACTAAATAATAGTCTTAATATATGCAAAACAAACAAGTAATTACAATTTATTATTGATCCTTCCAATACTAAATTTCTGTAAGGGTAAATAATTATATCACGTCAATCGTTATTATTTGATGACTTATGACTGATTTTCATTTCACGAGTTAATTTTGGGAGCTTTTTAGCAGAATAGAAGATTGACATAGAAGTCCGTCTTTGTTCGATATTTAGTGAGAGACAAAGATAAAATGACTCTATAATAATTTGTGTCAAAGAATTGAGAAGCAACACTATCTCCAATCTTTATTACTACTTTTACAATCGAAAGCGAATAAAGATTAAACTCAAATTTCTATTTTTAGCGCATAGCAATTCCCTTAGCCGGCCGGTCGAGGATACAATTAAACCTGGAGGTACGAAAGGCAATCGGCGTGCCGTTTCTCGGGAATCTGAAAGACGGCATGATCCTTCCACTTATCTGGGTCGAAATCGGGATAGACGAACTTCCGGAACAATTGTTGGAAATGATCCAGAGCGCACATTTCACAATGGGCAACATCGAATTGGCTTTGCAATGGAGTACTTTGATAACGATGATACTCTCCTTCAGTGCTATGATTACTTGTTTCTGGAAATCTCGTTCGAAACAGAATGTGGTTCTCCGAAAAAACTCATTCGTTCAAAATAATCTTCTTGAGATGCTCTGAATGGAATGGAAACCGCTTGAAAAAAATGAATGAACGAACGAAAACCGTCGCGATCTATTAAAAAAAAAAAAAGAAAACATGAATTCAAAAGATATTAGAACTTTATTTATTTAGTCTAATTTTTTAGACGTTTAAATTTTGTAAAGGTTTCTTGAGATTTTTGTGCTCGAGATGTTCGATTAAAGACAAAATATGCCGACAGTTTCTTTCTCGTAAAGGCACGAAAAAACGAATTTGGGTCAAGTAAAACTCGGTAACATAAATGATAATTGTTGTGCAATTAGAATAATGTACGTTACTGGCAAACTATATTAATCATTTTTATACGGAGAGAGTTTGTCATTGAATATGAAGTATAATTTCAATGTGATAATGAAAAATAGATAATGATTAATAGATTGCTCGAAGAAAAAAACGATAAAATGTTCATCCATATGAAATTTTTTGCTAACTTTGCGGTTTGATGAAACGTTTAACAAGTGAGTTTATTCTGGATCTTAGGAATGATATTTCTATTTTTATTTATCGCAAATAATAATGTTTTTCAAAAATATGATAAAAATTTTAATATTAATATTCGTTCACAAAGTTAAAGGACATTTTTTTAATTGAAGGGCTTAAAAATAATCAACAAGCCTCTTTTTATTCATATGCCATCCATCGCGGAATCATTTCATATCATGCGAATAATCAATCCGGTGAGCGCAAAGTCTAAGAGAATGCCGATAGACCAGTAATTCCTATGATAAGTTGACGTACCGTTGTTGCATCGTGAGAAAGTGACAGAGAGACACGCCCGCAACACGGCCAAAGTTGTGATTGAGACTTTAGTGCATCGGAAATAATGTGTAATTATGCCGGCGTCGATAGTTAGCATTTGCATCTCGTCGTGTTATTACTTGATGATATCGCTGACCGCGACGATGCGTTACACCGCGCCATAATGATCGACCTGTACTTAATTAAATGATGATGCACACGCGACGGCAGTACGTATTACATACACTGAGAAAAAAATACTATTGATTCAATTAAAGTCTATTACGGGCTGTTACTAACATAGTAATTAATTCATATATATTTTTATTGACGTAAAAACCTTGAGTATTGAAATAATAATTTATGCCTTTACATCGAATAAAAATATACATGCCTTTATGTCAAATAAAAAATATACATGAATTAATCACTTATGTTAGTGACAGCCCATAATATAGACTTTAATTGAATCAACATTTTTTTCTCAGTGTATGACCGTTCAATTATAATGAGCTTGTTGTCTCAACGATGAATTCGATACAGGTTTCTTTAATGTAGAATGTAAGATTTTTGTAGAATTAGATATGTATATAAATTCACATAAAAATATTTAAATATTAAGGTTCACTTTGGTTGAATTTCTCTTATTTAATTAAATTTATTCTGAGTGGTCCAAATTCGTATATAACTTTTATCTCATTAGGGGCCCACGAGACTCGCGGTATTTATCGATGTATACCACGTATTTATCTATCTTTCTCTAATTGTAATAAATCCAAATGCGGAGAGAAAAGATTTTCTGTACGTTTGATGTTGTATATATGTATGATATTATATACAGACCCAAGCATCATTAATTATTTTTCATTTTACTACACTGGTTGAAAAAGAATTTATTTTAGTTTAGAATTTATTGCGACATTTATTTTTGATATTTATTTTTGGCATTTACAATTATTCCTACGACGACCTCTTACTTACCTTTGTAGATGTCCTTGCTCCTTTTATCTCACGCTTCATTTCGAGAAATATCCTTTTATAGCTAATCATATATCTATGCAAATCGTTCGTTGCGCTTGATTTATCGCTGAATCGTCTACATGAGTTCACATTTTGATAACCCTAATAACACGAGGTCTTATTTCATCGGACATCGGAAACTTATTTTCGTATCAGTATAAAGTGCATCGTCTGCACACACATCGTCCATCGTAATGCGTGTGGACGATAAAAGCATAATGTGTCGCAACGCGATATCACGCGAATAGGAGTGGAATAATCGTGAATATCAAATCAATCTCTGTATGTCGTATCATAAAATTAATTCTATCATATATTTTCTTCATTCCTCCTGCATTCATTTCTCGAATGAGTCCCTAATCCTCTCTGTTCCTCAGACGCAAGAGAAACGAAAGGGCGAAAAAAAATTCGAAAACACTTGAAAATTTCCAGCATAAAAGAGAAGAGACGTATAAGAATAAGGTGTGAGCAATAAATCAGAGTTGAAGAGTTCCTATTCCTTTTTCTCTCTTTCTTTCATATCTGGAATTTAAATCAAAATATCAGATTGGTGCAAAAGATTTATCAAAATATATGAAAAGCATAATTTAAGAAAATCCAAAAGAAAAATTATCACTATTAAATTTCAAAAAGAAGTTTTTAAGCAATTTTTAAGCTTCATTTTTATTTAATATGAAAAAAAAACGATAAATCTTTTGCAGCAAGCTAATAGATTGTAACTCTTTTTTTTTATAGAGTTTACATACACGTGTAATTTTCGTAAATTAATAAAGTTGAGAAAGAGTATAGTTATCTAACTATATAACGATTACGCTGACACCATTAACCAGATTTCTCACGCTCGCGCGTAATTTGGTATCTTTTGATTTTTATCATACAAAAGTAATTTATTTATTAAATCTAATTATGATCTACGTTTAATAATTATTTATAATAATAATAATAATAATAATAATAATAATAATAATAATACATGTACAAACGAGAAATAGTACAATTTTGATAATTACAATCGGTGACGACAACGACGGTCAGGTTCTATGTACAGAAAAAGAGATTTCTGTCGTTCCGCTGTCGTTCTCGATTGCACAAACTACTCGTCGCAAACACACTCGTGCAATCCAAATTGAAGTCATGAACGAAACTTGTCCTTGGAACAACGGCATGGACGGAATATCAATTTCATCCTTCATCTTTTACGTCAGTGTTCGCAGCGATAATTGCTTCGCATGATTAAACGATAATCCTTGAAAATCAATTCGATCGTGCGGAGCAAAAAGCAGCTCGTTATTAATATTAATAATCCTAATAAAAAGAACGGTGTTGCGTCATTATAAATCCTAATCGCCGAGTTTTTCCTAGCAATGACTCGACTTCAATTTCTTATTTCCGTGTAGTATCGTAAAGAAATATTATAGTAAAACATTCATCAGCTTAATTGCCCATTCCATAATGATAATGTCAAGATAGAAAAAAATAAAATAAATCTAAATATAAACATAAAATTCTATTTTTCGATTAATTTATCAGCTAAGAAGCCAACAGTGGAGTTTAAAAACCCGCGACGAAACGTGGATCTTTCGCAATGTTTTCGTCGGGAAGATCTAGATTTTATTCACTCTCAGATATTTCCGAATTTTCTCAATTCAAATTTTTAACTCGATCTTTCACGAAGGAAAGATCTGTCGATTCGTCACAATTACGTCTCGACCAACAAGAGAAATAACGTCTACAGATCTCGAATTCGTCGCCGACTGTTGTTCGCGATTAATTTATACTTGTGCAACTCAACACCGTCTAACAAAACACCATCCCGAGAAGAAACACACGTAATATAAATAAATTTAATATACCGACTGTCCGCATGCGACCCGATAAAATTCGTGTCTCATTGGACAACCTCTCCCTCTTCTCTCTCTCTTCCTCCCAAACAGAAAGTCAATCATTTTGACATCAAAATGATGTCAAAATGACTTCAAAATGAATTAAAATTATTAAAAGTCATTTTTCAATCATTTATGATTTGTTTTAACATCAAAATAATGTTATCTGATGTCAAAATGATGTAACTTGTCCCAGACAACACATCCAAAAAGGAGACGTAAGATGTCTTACAAACGTAAGATGTTTTACAAAGATATATCTTGGGTGCATCCCGTTTTGTGCTTACAGCGCTTAGCATTATTTGTTTAATATTTGATAGGCAACAAGGATAAATTGATGCTTACAGCGTGTGAACGTGAAAACGAAATCTTATCTCTCGATTTTGGACTTTTTGTTGTCTAGGATTGTTTCGCTTTTTCTTTCTCTCTTGCGAAATTGAATGTGGAAATCTTAATCGAGATATAAAGCACATGCCCGTCGCCTATAAGATAAGTAAGATTATCGTACAAGTCCTCGCGAGAGAATACTCGCACGCTACCCGGCGCGCGACTCGTCTCGCGGAGTGGAACTCCGAGAACTCGCGCACTCGTTTCGATTCCCTCACTTGAACTAGTTGGACTCTACTTGCTGAAAGCAGGATTCAGCTGACCGGTCTTGGTGTTCGTCGCGTTCGCCGGCAATGGGTTGCTCAGGTGCAGCTTCTCCTGGCGCTTGGCGGCGCGCGCCAGGCACATAAGCGCACCGAGCAGGACGATCGCGCCGATCACGGCCAAGGCGCCGGACACCGCAGCATGGGCCACTGGTGGCAATTCTACCGCCAATTTCAGCAGAGAACGCATCTCCGGGGGTAGTTCGTCAACGCACTGCGAAATAGAAAAGAAAACATGTCATTGATATCGGGACTAGATTTGGCTCTGTTCAACAGAAAAAACTACTATTATAAAAATTCTTTTATATGATTGGTTTATATTTAGATCTAATAAAGAACTAAGATTAATCATATTAGAAAATTTTACAACAGTTTCAAAGTTGCTTTTTTGCTAAATGTAGCTTTTGTAAAAAAAGAGAAATGCCTCTGCTCAATTCTATCTTTAAATTAAAAAAAGAAAGAAAGAAAAGCTAAATAAGAAGAGCGCCATTTAAGATGGAATAGTACATATATATTTAAGTAGTGTACAAAGTTCGATTGTAACATTAATTCAATTTTAAGCAAGGCTTAAAATTCTCTCCTTTTCTGTTTCTCTTTCGATTTTAGAGAAAGAGAGAGAGAGAGAGAGAGAGAGAGAGAGAGAGCTTCTTTTATTTATAACAATTTCTACCAATGTAATTTAATTTTAACCTTGATTCAATTAATTCTTTATTTTTCGAAGAATTACAAATTCCAAGCATTAATTCTATCAATATAAGATTAATTTTAATTTATCTCAATTCAATTTACCTTCTTTTAATTTTAAGAATTAGAAAAAGATAACAAAGTTAAATCAAGATTAAAGTTAATCTTACATAGGTAGAACCGAGCTTTAATTGGCTTAATTATATATTTGACGGTCTTGTGTGTATTTTTTATTATTGTTTAAAAAATTAATTAATTAATTTGTTGTTAAAAAAATCAATCTGAAGATCGCCAAATTATTTTGAAAAATTTCTCTTATTGTCACTAATTATACATTTCGATAAAAAATTTTTTTTCAAATCATGTTTTGCTCTGCCTTGCAACACACTTAAGCATTTAATTGTTTATAGTTATATAATCTTATAATTATGTAATAATTCTGCATAACGTATTATAACGTCTCTCTCTATTTTAAAGGCTTTTTTTTATTGAGTTTTCTTTTATCGTTTCATAACATTTGAAAACATATAATTACTAATATTGGTCCTGTCCATAAGGTCAAAATAAATTATTTTAGATCATTCTATTTATATATGTATATGATAATATATTAATGCTCTCACAATTAATATGGATATATTCGTATGCTAATTTCATGAATATTTCTCTTATTTAGGAAATAATATTTAAAATAAATAAGTTAAAAATACACTAAAATATAAAATAAAAAAAGGAATATTAGCTATAAAATACATTATTATATTAGCTATAAAATACATTAGCTATAAAATACATTATGTATGAAAAATTTAAGAATTAAAGGACATGCAGTTCGGATCTTATTTAAGGCAAGCTGTCGACGGAGATGTAACCTCAAATAAGAAGATCAATGTTCGTTTTCACATTTGCTTCAGCGAAACGAAATCTCAAGATGACCAAGTCAAAGTTCCTCGCAGTCTCGAATATGTGCCGTCTCGAGTACAAAGAAAATTCTCAGAGTCGGAAAGTTTGTTCCCTCTCTTTTTTTTTTCTCTCGTCGCGGCGCGGCACGGGGACAACGTCAAACTCTTTATTAGCAAGTCGTCGAGACAAGTTCCATTAATATGAATCATGGACGAAAAGCGTGCGACAATACGTCCTCCTCTACGTGCATGGTATTCAAACGCACGTCGTTGCCGAGCAGCGAAACGGCGAACGGCAGGCACGTTCCCGTCATTGTCGAGGCTACGAAGAGGCAGAGATGAAAATTTCACCTGCATAACTGACTCGAGGATGATGGCGACAATTTGTAAGCGACATGGCGTTTCGTTGTCAGTAACGTTGACTAGAGAGGGAACAAATCCTTGAGGAGAGCTCGATTCGCAAAACGAGTATCATGCTTATTTGATCGAAGTGGCTCGCTAAATTATTCAAGATTTGGAAGATACACTTCTCATGCGATTGTTAATGAATAATAATTAATCTCTTGTAAATCTTATCCATCTCGATCTGCGTTTCTCTGTGCCGAAGCGTGTTATACTTTATTTTGATATTCAAGAATCCTATTTTGTGAATGAATGCATTGTTTTATTTCCATTTTAAATGTTCATTTCGTGCCATTTTTTGTCTTTTTTTCTTTCGTTTTATCATTCTTCCTTCGAAATCAATAGAAAAGTTGATTCACGCACTGACATGGGCACAATGAGAATTTTCCGATATATTTTTAAAATATATTTTTGTTTTCTTTTTATTTAGTCACACATTTTTATGTGTTTTATATGACACTTAAGAAGGACAAGCGAGTTTCTAACATCTTCTCATTTACCTCGAAGCTCTCATTAGCATAATTAACAAAATTTACACTACGTTGGCAAATTTAATAATTGATTTTCTTAACAGATAATTTATTTATAACAATACGATTATCAGCTATAAAAAAAGCAGTTATCTCTATTTTTTACTTATATTCTAAATTTAGGATTTATAATTTAATCCATGCGCGAGTTGCTGTGCTCATTTAGCATTTAATTACGTTTGCGTAATAATTTACACTAAACACGCTATGATTCATACATGACTATTCAGCAAATTAAAATTTTGCAAAAAACTAACTGCAAATCCGATATGTAATGCGTTTTTTCAACATCGTGAAACGACAGATAATAATCGAAAATTCAAACAATCATTGCGAGAGATTCATCTTATCAAGGATATTGTAATTATGACTATATCATATAATGCATTAATTATCATGTGATGTTACGTACGATATATAAATAACATTATTATATTATATTATTAGTATTCTTATATAATTACTAACACAAAATCAATAGATACTCTAACAGCATAGACCTTCAGAGGATGTCCTGAGGACGTCCGTAAGTCCTTTGAACATTCTAAGGACTGTATCCTCAGGATGTGTCCCAGATAAAGTGTGCTATTAGAATATCTAACAGAATCTATAGACAATAGCTAGATATAATTAAAAAGTATCATATACTTACATCCTCAAACCACATAATGGGGAAAATAATATCGGGGAATGAAGCGACCTGCTTAATATCTCGCACCTGGCTAACTGCGAGATTAATTTGTACCCTCGCTCGCGCCTTCATAGCCGTGCCCATTATAGGCTGTACGTCAATGTAGAGCTGATGTTTCTCGGGATCTGGCGGAGATATGCCTGTCACAGCTTCTCGTAAAGCTGGATCGGCTGGAAAAAAGAATCAAGCAACATAAGATTCTAAATCACTCGACAAAACTAAGCTATTATTACTCTCTCTCTCTCTCTCTCTCTCTCTCTCTCTCTCTCTCTCTCTGTCTCTCTCGTGTTATTTTATATCGCCATAAATTTGAAAAAATTATAATAATTGTATTAATTTGCGTATATAATCTGTTCCCTGTCTAACTTTTTTATATTATTGTGTTATTATCATTTATTCCAGGAAATTCACTACTTAAAAAAAGATATAGACATATTAATTTTATACATATATTATATACATATATTTTGTTCTTTGTCAAACTTCTGTTTTATATTACATTATTGTCACGTTCAAATTCTTTTGTGCTTATTCTATATTTGTTATTCTTTATATTTTTTATATTCTTAGAGAATTTGTCCTAGAATGTATTGGGTTGTCCGGAAAGTTCGTGCCGCAAAAGATTTAAATTTAGTAAATGAAATTGAAAATTTAAATCTTCTGCATTTCAATTTTTTTTCAAAATCGGCACGAACTTTCCGGACAACCCAATAGAATTAATAAAAATGTTGTTTTGTTTATCTATCTAGCTCTATTTTTACAAAATTAAATTACTATTAATATCATATCTTTATAAATAATTATGATATAATTTCTTCGATTTTTGATATTAAATTATTTTGCAAATTCGTAAAACTAGTTTATGTTTATTTGATGTGAATCAGCAGAGATGCCAGTTTAATCATTAGTCTGGTTACGCTCGTGTCTTTACATAATAACATTGCTTCGTTACTTCGCAGTGTCAAAAGTCATCACGTGCGGTTACACGTACAAAATGGACGTAATGCACTACAGTTAAGTAGCACTTCATCGTCAGTCGAGTGGTTTAAGAATTATATTTAAGACTCTTAACGTATTTCAAAATAGAAAAGCAATGATATTCTAGAAATGGAATTCATCATTCTATCCGTTTTTTCCATTTTTTAAAAATAATAATTAAGAAATCAAAATAATGATGCCCGCGCAACTACTCTTATTATTTTCACATTTATAATTAAATGACTTTTAAAGCAAATGTTCATATAATTATTAACACAAAATAACATTTGACCGTTGTATTCTTTTTTTTGAAGAATGCAGATGTAGGAGTCATTTACAGAATATTTTATGCCAAATTCGTAAAGGAATTCGCATCAAAAATGTCTTATGTTATGAATGAAATCGAATATCATAAAGTATTTTGAATAAAGTGTCTCAAATTAGGAGGAACAGTTCCAAATTTGATCTCAAATTAAGAATATGAATTATCTCTCTTTTAAATATGAAAACAATAAATATAAATAATAAGTAAAAATAATAAATGTGAAATATAATTTTCAACTAAATTCTGTAAAGAATTTTCTGTTTTTTGATTTAAAAACCTCGATATTATTCATAAAATACATCAATAAAAAAATACAATTTAAAAAAATAAAATGTGATCTCGTAACTTGATGTAATGTAATTGTTATTATGATCTCATACATAATGTTATATACATTAATTAATTATTAGTTTTTTACTTCTATCTTGTAATTATTAGTCATTTAAAAATATAATAATATAACATTGTTCATGTGTTTGATAAACAATTACAAAAAAAAGTTTATTTATAAATATTTAATTATTATAGTTAATATCGATTTTTTTTTTTAAATGTCTCTCTCTCTCTCTTTTTAAGAAATCATTTAAATTTTGTGTTAGACAAACGAAATCGAGTATCTTGTGCATTTTATTTTACGAGAGAAAGATTTCACGACGATTTCATGACGGTGAAACTAGACTTCTACTGGAGCGTCATCTAAAATCTGGAGCGTTGAAAGTAAAAGTTTGTGCGATGCGAAAATATATGCGCGATAAATGCGAGAGAAACAATTTGTATAATATTTCGTGGGAAAATCACGGCGGATGCGTGAAAGAGATTGTTCCTCCTACTAGGAAAAATAGGTCTCATAGTAACAGACTGTTCGACCGACTCCAACTTCTAGTTATAGTCGCACAGAGCCGGAAACGACAAGTAAATCTCGCTTACGAAACTAGCACGCACGTAAGCGATCTTCGTTAGCCAGTCGGTCGATTACCTGTTCTACGTAAAGAAAAGGAGACACATGGGCACAAGAAGAATTGGTTTGCTTGACAGCGACTAGGAAGTAATGACGAGAGATCGCAGACACATAGATGAAGCGTCGGTGACGTGAGGAAGGAAATGCACTATGTGTTGCATATACAACGCAAACAGACTTATCGCGATAATCTGCTAAGAAAATAATTCCCGGTAAATTATGTGTTGCGCTTACGTAAGACGATACACTTTTATATACACGCAAGAGATTGATCGCGTAACGATCGATCCAGACGATGTTTAGATTCACAGTGTCGGAAATTCATGACACGATACATTACGTCAAGTATCGGATGATGTGCATTGCGTTCCACGATTAGCAGAGCTCGCAATAAATCTATAATAATAATAATAATTACGGCAAAAAGAAGACACGACATTTGCTGTGTTACTCAATCATTTCGCGTCATCTTGACGTATATATCATCCGACTTTAAGATATTGCAATTAATTATGATAAGTACGATAATTGCCAATAAATAAAAATATCCCGACTCGAATCTCATTACGATAATTTATAAATGAGGTTTCGTCGATGAGGCCAGAAACCGCGTTACGTGACACTTACCAAGGTAGAAATGCGGGAAAGTGATGAGAACTGGCGAATCGTACTGGCACAGGGAGACGTTGAACGTGCCCTCCGGTGCACATGGTGGTCCAGCTGGACAGTAACACTGTTGCGACGCCATATTTTCTACCGAGGTGAAGACATTCGTCGGCGGGGCGAATCTGTAGCCAGGGACTCCTCCGGCGGCTATTACTTCGCGCTAGAAGACAAGATTTTCTTTGATACGCAATGATCAATATTTTATTGAAAGCATGATTCATATTTGTAAAGCATGATTCATATTTGTAAAATTAGTATCACCCTTTTAAATAAGTAAAAGCATAGCTTTTATGGAAAAAATGATTAAGTAATTTTTGTCTTACAAGATTATATCGTATAGTAAAAATATTCTGATTATTTTTGTCAAACTTATGACAAACTTTATTTGTATCTGAATGCAAAAATATCGAGAGATATAAAGAAAATGTTACAATTATAGTAAATTTTAGTAAATTATAGTAAATTTATTCAAATGATTATTTTCAGAAAGGTCATATTTTATTCTCAAGATTATAAACATGTACAACGCTCGAGAGATTTTATATACTTATATTTTTTACCGCGCAGTAATTTTATCAACGTAAAAAATACTCATTGATAAAATAAGTTTTATAGTCTTTAGTAGCATAAAATTTATAACTTTACGAAATGTAAAAAATATCTTACAATATAGCTATACGGCGATGATTCATTTACTAGGAAAGTAAAGTAAATTTTACATAAATAGGCACCTATTCCTATACGGATTTTTTACTTCCATAAAATTTATTAAAATTCTAACATATATTAATTTATGTTTTTCTTTGTGCGGGATTAAAAATAAAAATGAAAACTCTAAGAAACGTACTAACTTTGTTTCTTATATTTAGCTGATCCATTCAAGTTTGACATTTTGACATCGAAATTAAAAATAAAATTAAAATTAAAATTGCCGAGTCAAATTATTAAAAAATATGTTACTGACTTTTGTTTACATAGTATTTTCAATATTTTTATTCAAATAACATAACAATTAGGAAATGTTCGACTAAATTAGCAAAAATTTTGAAATCTTAAAAACATTAATTGTTATAATTCGCAATGCAAAAAATAACTTTATTTTCTAAAAAAATTTTATCATGATATTGATCGAGATATTAATGTTATTGATTATTTATGTTATTCATTATATTACTATTAATATTACTATTAAATTATATAGAATGATACACTATGAAAACAAAAACAGAAATGATTTTTTTCGATATCCTCCTGCTTTCAGATTTTACTCACCTCGAAAAATTATTAAGTCGGAATTTAAAAAAGCCATCAAACGCCTGTGGTCGAATCAGTTGAATAATTAAAGAAGACCAATAAAAACACAAACCTGATAAACCAGCGGCAACGTCCGGCAGAGATCTTTCTCGAAGACCTTGAGCACGGTCTGCTTCGTGATATGAGGCGGGAATATGCTGCCATCAGTGCCCATGATGGAGTCGCATTCCTTCGTGGTCCAATGGCCAAGAGCGTCCTTGCCATTCCACCTGTCCATTAATCCGAATTTGGTGATATCAGTACTGCCTGTAAACATCGTGTACAAATCCGTCCCAGTCGCATTCTTGCCATAAAGCAGACCGAACTGATCATACGGCAGCTTTTGTTCCTTGGGCACAACGTCCTTGGCCAGCTTGAGCAGAGGGTCATCGTAACCCCAAAGTAGCTGGTCGACCGACACTTCAACGAATGGCTTGATTTTCAGAATGTCCATGATGGATGCCATCGCCAGTCGTAGGAAACGAGCGGCATGTTTCGATTGACTGGTAGCTGATAGCATAGGAACGTTCGGAACGACCACCAAATCATCATCGGAACCGGATGACAGATCCTAACATTTCGATGAGAAAAGAAAGAAAATGAAAATCTGGTCGAGTGAAAAATGACTGATTGAATGCAATAACAGGAAAATTTGTAAAAGAATAAATATACGATAAAAAATCTATTTTAGAATAAAAAGGAATAAGAATTAACAATAATTAATTTCTTAGTATAATGATTTTTCAGTTTTTTATTGCACACGATAGGTGTTCCTATATTAATTTCAAACAGACAAAATTAAAACTACAGTATTTGATAATTAATTTAGTAATAAGCAAATTATACACTATTAGCGTGTCTTTAAGATACACTATTTTTTTATTTAAAAAAAAGTTCTATATAAACGTTATAACTAATTACTTAATGTTTTTAGATTTCCGAAGAAAAGAAATATGCAAAACATGAATGACTCAATCGTGTATACTAAGAATTAATATACGATAAAAAGTTAATAATAGCGTATTATTATATAAAATTAAAAAAATGCTATACAAAAGTATCACGCATATATAGAAAAATAGTGCAATGAAATAAAAACAAAGATAATAACAGAAAATGAAAGAATACGTAACGATAATAAAATAATTTGCAAAAGAAACAGAGATCATTCAGATAAAGAATGAAAATCCACATCAATTCGTGAACCGTTACACAGCATCCGCATAATAAATATTTTCTTTCATAAATTTTCTCTCAAAGCAAGAACGGTCCGTGTACATATTGTCTTTCTTGTCGCTAAGTTATACGATAATACACTTGACTACGCCATGGAAACGTTTCTCTGAAACGTCGAATGTAGAAAGTCACGACAGTGATTTCGATGCGCGAGCAAGAGTAGCCGTGCAGCCGCAAGTTGACAGAGGAAACGCGGTTATGACGGATTTAAATAAACCCGGAGGCGACGTGACGCCTTCGATTGTCATTCAATGCGGATTCACTGATTTTTTTTTCTTAGTAATCGACGTTATTCCCGTGCTTCTTGAACAAACGAACAATCAAAGATTATGATACATCTTAAAGACGCACATTGTTTTGAATACTAATCAAATACTTCTTATGATAAAAATATTTTAGTCTCGGTCTCAGCTGTTTTAATGAATCATCTTGGAAAATATTCGCGTGAAAAGAACGCTAAACATTAGATATTTATATGTTTATATAAAAAAGTTAAATATATAAGAAAATTAAATAAGAAAATTAAATATTTATATGTGTATGTTTTCATATTTTGTAGAAAGCAATGACTTATTGTATAATTAAAAGCTACATGATGTAAGTTTAGAAAAATTGCAATTTCAATATGGAAAGATATAAATTTAAAATAATTATATATTGAATTTTAAATAATTCAACACCGGAAATTAAATGTTTATTAAAAGATCAATATTGATATACCTATATCTAAATGTAAATCAAAAAACTTGGTTTAAATGACGAAAGCGAGAGTTTTCAATTAACATTACTGCTGTACCATTAATTAGATAAGGGCTTACTGAATTAAAGATGAACGTCTTTTTGACTTTGTAAGTGACGGTTCCATTATCGTTGAATTTGATATCCACCTTCTCCCAACGTTGTTCGTAAACATACGGACCCAGCTCCTGCAGCGCTGGTTTCTCGCCATTGTTCAAAAATTCGTCAGCGTTCGTCACATTGTAGATGTAAATTTGCATACGTGGCACGACTGGCGGCTGCTTCCAGAATTTGAACGCGCGTCCGCCTTCTCGTATCGTAAGCTCCTTGTCCAGGATTAAGTTGATAAGATTCGGAAATAGAACCGCTAGGACGGCAGCCAGGATTATTAGCAAGACTCCGCACGAAACGGCCGCCCCTGAGGAAGAGGAAGGAAAGATGAGTCACTGCCGTTAGTTAGAAGTGTTCTTTGGTTTTTTTTTAACGTTGAACAGAATTCGCATTAAAAATCATGAGAATCAGTATGTTAAAATAAGTAAAAATAGAAAGGCATTTAGAATTCTCTTATATTTGCAGCCGTTGTAATCAAAGGTTACAAAATTAATTTATTTCGATGTATACTGTATGAAAGAAGAAAAAATTTCTCGTTTCTGGACTCGTGATTTCATGCGGTATTATTGAAATAACGGCAGCCTTAAGAATCGTAAAGCATTATGCTTTAAGAATTTATTCCTATCAATTCAAAATGTCGAAAGGAAACATAGAAACGGCAAAATTTATTTATTTCAGAGATAACAATCTCGGAGATCTGGAATAATTAACACGATTATCTTTCGAGGTAATCATGAATGTAATTACGTCACAATCTAACGACCTCCGATCGAGGATTGATAGGTCGAGGTTGTCGACCTACCAATCGACTCAATCAGCAGGAGTCAAACACAAAAAGAAACAAGGATAGCTGGTTTTGTAAAAAAGATGCGTCTTATGTGTCTTCCTGAAATGGTCGTCTTTCTTCCCGCCACACATATAATATCGCGGTTATATCCCAGGGGGATAAACTTTACGTCCCTTTTAATGATCGTATCAAATTGGATCGACGATTAGGATTAACGGTTACCTCGGTCCTATTTCAATGAACTACAATGAGAACCTCATTTAATTGAATCAACTGATCTCTTATTTATGAGCAAATAAATTCTTAATTGATGCAATGAAATTAATTAAAGCGAAAAATTTGATTATTGTTTCATTTTACTTGTTTCTGATAACATACGGTTTGCGATACTTGCTTTTTGCATTTAGCATCTTCGTTCTCTCTCTTTTCAATGCTTGAATATATATATATATATATTTATTCCTTTTTAAGTGCATTTTTGTGCGGATTTCAAGCAATGCGAACAAACCTACACCGAAAAAATTGTATTCTCAATTTAAGAGAATTATATACTTTTTATATCTTCTTAACACGTATTCTTAATAAAGAATAGAATATTTTCTTCTTTCTTTTAGTATTTTTAGAATATTCTCTTGAATCTAAGAATATAGTCTAACTGTATGATAAAATTGATGATCTACGTACGCCGGACAACACCGGTCGACTGTCGCGTCAGTTTGCGCCAAATAGTCCGTAACTCCATATACTTATACATTTTCTACCATTTTGTAGTTGTACAGAATACGTTATTATTGATATTTGTTGACCTATATATTATAAATAGTGCAGTGCATAATTATACCAATACAATAGAATGAAGTGAAGACTCAAGGAAGAGGAGATTAACCGATTTGATGGAGATTTATAAGTAAGTTTCTGAAGAATTATTATATTTATTTATGCATGAATTATGTTTTTATATTCTTACGTTTTTATATTTAAAATTTTCATAATCGGTATAAAAAATTCCAGTAAGTTTGAATACTTCAAAATTATTTTTTTTCGTGTGTGGAAAATCATTTTCTTTGTCTCTAATTTTCCTTTGTGTAGTTGTACATTGGAATGCATTGGAAACAGAACGAGAAGGCTAAGTGTAGCCAAGGCAATAAATTAATACGTGTCAATAACGATTTAACGGTTTTGTTTAATGATATCAAAAAATAAATATACTCGTATAGGTTATTAGATTGCTAATCTGTAGCTTTCAAATGTGCTGTATAGGATATTCTTAATAAGAGTAATTCATCTTACTAATATTCTTAATATATTCTTAATGTATTCAGAATATCTAGGTACTAATCTATTCTGCAACAGAATTCCCTCTTCAATAAATTAAGAAAATCCTTTTAGCGCTTATTTTAGAAGAGATTATTATAAGTGAGAAATTCTTAAGTTGAGAATACAATTTTTTCGATGTATAATAATAGGATTCTTAGTGCACGATGCAATGAGTTCATTGTGATTGGTTGAAATAGAACCAAGCAATCGTCAATTATAAATGTCAACTTGTAGTCTGATACGAGTTTAAGAACGAAAGAATTACTAGATGTAAACCAGTTGTGAGTATTTTGCACCTTTCTCGTGAATATTTATCCTTCTGTATGGTCCGTTCCTCGCGCATGTGTTGCGTGTTATTATTTATATACTTATGCGGTTTAACGCTCTGCAGTTACTTGCGGTAAGCAAATGTTTGGTAACCGGTTAATCAAAAAGATGTAATGCTAAATCAAGGATTGAAAACTTGGGAAAACACTCGTAAGAATGTATTATAATTTCAATTATTCCACGTGGAAAATTGAAAATAATTATGCGATGACAAAAAAGCTGTCAGGATCATTAGAGGAATTTTATGAGACGTTATAAATGTAAGAAATATATCTTTCCTATCTTTTTTTATAAAATATATAGTATCTCTTATAATTTTTCATTTATGTCTTTAAATTTATGTTTTGAAATTATTTTTTAAAGTAAAACCTGTTTTACTTTTAACCTGTTTAAATTAAATATAAAGTCTGTTAATGTTTTAAATTAAACATCCTTGATTTTATTTATGTAAAATCTTTTGATATATCTGCATGCCTTGATCGCACGAAGAATTAGGAAATATAAAAAATTGAGAAATTTATTTTTCTTAGCTGTTTATACCAAAAAGAGTCTTAATATAGCCAAGACCTTCACCTCATTAGCGTGAATTTTGTTTAATTCTCGCATATCACACTTGCGGGCAATTATAATTGTTTAGCAATAAACATCTACGTGCCAATTTTCATGGCGAAGCCAGCCATTACATAAATTTCACGCGACATTGTGTCAAAAAAGTCTCTCACATAATTAATTGTCATTAGATTATAAAACATATATTTAATTTTCTTATCAATTTAAGTAAATTCAATATTTCAAAAATTATTCAATATTTTTCATTATTTATTCATTTCTTCAATATTTAATTTTTTTTATTAATTTAGATAAATTTTTAGAAATTCAATATATTAATAGCTATATAGACTCTTCACTTTAATACATTTATAGAATATATCGATTTTTTGCATAATTATCTATATTTAACAGCTATATAAATACATTAACAATTCTTATTGTTAGAGCTTTATTAAATTCATAGAATGTTTACGTCCTTCGTACAATGGTCGTCAATTGCGTTGTTTGTCTTCCTCACGTTATTTGTTTTTCGAGTAAGGCTACCAGCCATACTCTTTTTTAAAAGTACATATACATACTGTTTTTGAGGTCGTAAAGTGTTTATTTTGCAACTGCGTAAGCGTAGTTGCAAATCA
>Ga0157364_1000052_pt1 | contig 43013 bp, 30 predicted proteins | sample AttsexASBM2_FD_111476 | JGI IMG/M metagenome (GOLD analysis project Ga0157364, IMG submission 111476) | Fungus gardens microbial communities from leaf cutter ant in Ribeirão Preto, State of São Paulo, Brazil - Atta sexdens ASBM2 | ecosystem: Host-associated > Fungi > Mycelium > Unclassified ...
GAGCATCCCCATCTACTTTAAAGGTTAATATCAATTTACAGTATTCTATGATTTTATGATTATAATATTTTAAAGTTTCATTTTTGAAACTTTAGTTGAAAGACTTATTTATACGGAAATCTCCAGGCATTATCACATATAAATTGTATTGTGTTATTTTACTCAATCATAACAAAGTACCTCGAAGAAGTTTGTACTGTTTATATATGGCACCCTCAGTCTTGGAAATCTCGTCGATGTTCAGCAGCAGCTTGTCCCTGACTATTGGATAGCCGTCACTCAACATGCGCCACTGATTCACCCCGTCGATCTTCCCCAAATCCCTCAGATCGCCATCAGCGGCGGCATAGAGGGTTGGCAGCCAGTCGGTTATGTGCATCAGGTTGTTGCACACACGTGCTGCTTTACGCAATCTTGGTGACCATAGCACAGCAACTCCTCTCACTCCACCCTCGTAAAGGGTATATTTCATCTGCCATCATAAATCACGCTCTTATATACCGCTGTGTCTCTTAAAACATCGAAGCGGTTCATAAGCTCGTGCGTATCTCCGGAAAATTTTCAAATAAATAAGATAAGATTTTTTTATATTTATAATACATCAATAATATGAAATATGATATATATAATAATTATCAACAATACATAATAACAATAATAACAATAATAAACATTCCTGTGTCATAAATAATATAATTTTAGAAACTAATATAATGTACTTTTAGATATTTTTTTTTATCTCTCACGACCGTCGAAAATTAGTTACTAAGAATGCACTATCAAATTTAATTCATTAATTTAATAATTTAAAATACTTGTACAAGTAACTTAAAATACTTACACCGCGTAAGGGAAAATTAGAGCCATAATTGCGAAATTTACCAACGGGTGCCGCGCCGTTGTCGGTGAGAAAAAGAATCACTGAATCCCTCAGCATCCCCCGACTACCCAAAGTATTGACGATGAGTCCAACGGAATCGTCTAATTTCGATACCATTTCTAATGAAATTATAAACAAAAAAATTATAAGATAACAAAGATACTCGATTAAATGTTATAAGTTAACATTTAATATTTATTTTAATTATTTGACGTAAACTTTTGCAGTTATTGATCAATGTAAAACAATTATCTTTTGCCACCAATATAATCGTACGTACTGGCATATTTGCGGCGATTTTGTTCCACGATGTGCATGAATCGTTTATCGTAGTGATCATAATCTTGCGGATTCTCGAGAGGCGCATGAACAGCAAGGTGCGATATTTGGAGATAAAGTGGTCGAGACGGGTCGTGAGTCTGAATGATCCTGACTGCCTCGTCGGTGAAAAGATCCGTCACGTATTTGTCAGTTAAGCCGTAAGCCGGAGCATCACCACGATGCATATCGTACCCGCTCATATTCTGATATACATGAAAAAAGAATACCGAAAAAAGAATAACGAAATGTAATAACAATCCAGCAAATAAGTTGACGTCTTTAAAACCATTTGTACGTCAAAATAATATTAGTTTGTATCGGAAAAAAATTAATTAAGGAACAAATTTGTACGAATATTTATCTGGATAAAATTTTCTTACGTATTATCATGTTATGCATGTATTAGATATTATAAAAATATACAAATATATAAGTCTCACATAGAAAACATAATAAAAATTATTATGATAATATTAGTTAAAAACTAATTATTTACAATTATTTATTATTTTACAATTTAGTAAAAGTACACAATTTATAAAAAGATGAATAAAAGACAGAAAGAATTTTAGTTTCTCAGAAGCCAAACTGATTAACTCCATAAAACAAAAAATAGAGGAAATTATTGAAATTGTAAACTAGTTATGAGTTGTATACTAAAATTGAAAAATTTGTAAAAATTAGAGTTAATTAGTTTAGTTTCTAAAATACTTGCACGATCTTTTTCTTTTCTTTTATAATTTGTCTCTAAAAAATCTCCAAATAATTTTTATTATATTTTTCTCGTAAGACTAGATTGTTAATAAAATGTACAAGAGATAAAACTTTACATGCGCTTTGATAATTTATCAAATAATCGATTCGATCGAAATATGTACCTGATATGAGTATTTATAGTCATAATACGAAACGTGACTATTATAAAAGCCAAGGAAGGAATCGAAGCCACGGTGCAAGGGAGTGTGTTGAGGCGTATGGTATCCCAAGTGCCACTTCCCAATCAGCTTTGTCGTGTATCCCAACCCCCGTAGATGTTCTGGTAAAATCCTCACACTGAGAGGTAGTCCTCTGGGTTCACCACCCTGTATACTTTCTCCTTGCATACCTGTATCGAACATAGATCGATTACATACGAGAGCATTTCAGATGCTGTTAATTCACGCGACTGCATTAATTTAATGAAATTTAGAAAAAAAGATCCGCTGTATTACATAGCTTTCATAGAAATCTCCAAAATCGTTTTTAGCGTCTTTCTTAAAAATTTTGAAGCGATTTGGTCAATGGATTCGTATTCAACAGGCAAAAATATAAAAATGACTATTCATATATGCAGCAAAAATGAAATAAAATTTTATTATCAGCGTTATAAATTGTTTCGACCTTTACACGTATCTTTTTGTTGTGTCGAACACAGTTCATAAATATCATAAAATTTTGCGAAATGATAAAAAAAAATCAATAAAATTGATATAAATCTCTGAGATAAAAAAAAAGGAAAAGAAAAAAAGCTGACGATGGAATCTATTTTTCACGCACAAACTTTGTAGTGTGGGTAAATAAAAAATGGCGTTATATTAAAGCAATGAATAATACATACCCATACGTATCGGATATTTTCCGGTAAAAAACGCCGTTCTAGAAGGTGTGCTGGATGGTAAAACGTAATGTCTATTTAATATAATTCCGTTGTATGCTAGAGCATCTATGTTTGGAGTCGGTATCTGATTCGAGCCGTGAAAACCAACGTCATTCCACCCCTAAAAATTTGGAGTATTTTATTTTCAGTCAACATGTATATAATACGGAAATATATAATAAAAATTAATTAATAATTAAAACGAGATGTTAATAATTTAATAATTTACAATTATTAAAAGATGAATCTCATACTGAAAGAGAAGATTGACTGTTGTAACAATTTAGATAGTAAAATATGGCATTTTTTAATTGGCTGTTGCAATCAGTTAAAAATGTCATATTTAATCAATCTTTTCATTTAATCAATCTTTTCTTTCAGTGCAGCAAGTACCAACTAGCAATGACATAATTATAGTTATAATTTCTCATTCAACATAACTATAATATAACACATGTTATACATAATGTAACATTTATAATGTAACATTTATATTGTTGAATGAGAAATTATAAATTAAATTACATTGATGTTACTTTGATATTACAGTTGATGTTTATTAGAACATATACATTCAACTTCTCTCATACCGGAAGCCTAACATATAAAAATTACGTGATCGAATTAAATTGTAATTGGCGTGTGTAGGAATTATCATTCCGTCGTGTCGGAATGAGTCACAATTCATGACATGCGTACTGTTGATTGCGGAGGCGTAGATAATACGTAAGCTACGATAATTAACTTAACTAAGGATAATTTTAATCTGGAACACTTTTGCGTAAATTAATCATGCTGAATTGTATATATAAAGCAAGCGCGAGTAACGCAAAGTATAATGATGTTTATGCAAACTTATATATGTATATGTAATATAAATATTATTCTTATTAATATTCTTATTAATATGTGCAAAATGTAATTTAATTCTTAATTACTTTCTCATCAAATTTGCGAATAAGTAAATTGACAAAGCGCGATTTTATATAAAAATTAAGATAGATAAAAGAATTATATACTAACAATAAGTAACTTTTAACTTAATAAAAGATAATGCTCAAATTTTACACAGCTATTCAGACATAATAATAAAACAATCTATGAAATTTTTATATTTTTGGTATTTAACATATGACACATATATCCTTAAGAATTACAGAATTTCGGAACTGATCTTCATAAATTTCTTAAGATTTTTCCTATTCTTCTGCTTTTCTTTTCTTTTCTAAATTTCTATTGTATATTAACACTATTGTATATTCTATTGTATATTAAAACTCTATAATTAGGTATACTTGTAAAGTATATTTAAATATCTGAATTTTTTAAAAGAATATAGAATATTTCTAACTTTTCTTTTTCTTTCTCTTTAATTAAATTTTAATCCTCACTTCTTGTAAGAAGATGACAATAAATAAAAAAGGATTTAACAATTGTAAAACTCTGCTTTTAGAAATTAAATAAAGAAAGGAAAAGAGAAGATTTATATATTTAAAAATGTAATACATATTCATTTATTCTTATGTTTTATAATATAATTATCAATTAAGTATCTTCGTTTTTATCAATATATTTTACCAAATCATCAGCCATCAAGACGATTATATTCGGTGCTGCTTCGTAACCAAATGCAGTTCCAAATAACAGAAAAAGACAAAAAACTTGATAAATATCAATCCGTAACTGTGTTATTAAATGCACCATCTTCACAATGATTTAACTGTTTTTAAATATTCAGGAATTACAAAAAAAGAAGAGAAATAAATTTCACTCTTCGTCGAGCGGCTTCTTTTTCGCGCCTCGCGTCACTCGGTAGCAATACTCGCATAAACAAAAGGAGGATATATCATTTACACGACATATATATGCACCAACGAGCTCTTGCAAGATAGGAGCAAGAAGAAGAGACAAACAACGTTTATATATCCCACCCACGAAAGAGCGTCATGAATGGATCAAGGAGAACTGAAATAAGGGAACATGTATATTAATGATCACGACAATGACAAAGATAACGTGTCTTAAACTGGGTTGCTTCTCGTCTTACAACCTATTTTCCCTACTTATCTAATTCCCTTCCGCGACTGATCGCGACTACTTATGTTCATGTAGAATTAAGCAGATGTAACGTAAGAGAGAAGTATTACAAAGATGCGCAGTAGCCTTTTATTTTTACATCTGAAGTTTCATAGTCATCCTCACGATTAATGATGTCGGATGCTTCTTATAAATTTAAAATATGTAAGCAAAAAAGTAAAAGAAATTAACAGCATGTTGTCATAAAATGAATAATACAATCATTAAGGTGGAGATTTACATAACTAATCTAAAGGTCATAATGATAAGAAATTTTTAAAATTTAAAATTTTTTAAATTATTAAATTAATCTTTACTTTTTAGAACATATTAATTTAATCTTTGAATTCAAATTATAAAACTCAAATTATAAAAACTCATTTACGTTTTTTGTATTATAAGAATATACAGAGTGTTGTGGAAATAATGTTTGTCTAAAAAATTATAAGAAAATATATTGCAAATATATTTCTAAACTTTTCTAAACTTCCTAGCTTTTATCGTATCCTAACTAATATCGAATTAATTGTTATAAATACTTGAAAAACTACGTACATAAATTATAAGTATAATATCATTTATATATTTGCACAAATTTACATGTATCACATAGTTAAAAATAGGAAAGGTTACATTTTATATTCAGTATCTTTTCTTGAAAGGCCATCGATTGAGAAAGACTTATTTTACATCTTTTATTTATTTTCTTTATCTATTAAAGAAATCGTTTTTTCATCAACTACATTATTATTCACCAAAAAATTTGAAATACATCATGATAAACATAAGCATGCTTTGTCACTATAATAGATATTCATCGACATTGACACAACGAGTGACGTATTAATTAAGACGTCCAAATAATTGGGAACGCTTTGAATGAGCAACCAGTTAAATGAGTGCATATCTACATCTCCGCAGTCTTTAGAGTTGACAAAATGAAATAGTGGAGTGTGTATGTCACTCATTAAGAGCTGTAAATGTAGTTCATGGTCTAGAAACAATGTGGCGAATCGGTTCAAGAGTATTAAAAAATACGGAAATAAATTAATTAGGAACATGCAAAAGTAGAAACAAAAAAATGTTGAAGAAATAAAAGCGAATTTCAGTAACAACTTTATTTACTTATATTCAAATATAATATTTAATAAAATATGTGTACATATTTAATAAAATATATACATTTTGCAACAGGAAATGTTCAAGTATAACATTCACAGGTACGAGTCCATTCTTTTATAAAAATTTAAAAACGACTAGTTAAAATCCTGATTATATTTAGAAAATATTTCTACAAATACATAAATTGCACAATTTATACAGAAAATATTTAAATTAAGAAAACAAGGTACATATTTCATAAACTTAAATCCCATAAATCCATTAAATATATTCTCAGTAATATGATTACAAGAATTGTTATTCCAGCGACCTATGTAATATGTACTAGACGAATTTTTTTATACTTTGGTGATAAGAAGCCTATTCGTTTCAGCTAAACTCCTTGCATGCAACTTTTCTCTTTTTCTCTTTATAAAAAAAAATAAATGGTACACAAAAAGTTCAGCTAAAAAAAGAACAGACATAAGATCTATGCATGTAAATAAATTAATCCATTTCACAATCCAACAAAATTATATTTTGATGATCTTGCATTTCAGCTAAGGCATGTAGATTATCCCACCAATGCAGCAGTTTAAAATTGTAAATCATACGGAACCACGGTGTCATCAATGGTATAGTTTTCATAAAATTCTCGATCTCCGATCGCGACACCCATTGAATTTCGCTCACTTCATCGGGATTGGGATTTATGGTGAGATCATCCCGTTGCAGAAACAATATGTAATCGACCTCATGTTCACCCCAGCGATTGTTACTGGGTGCTTGATAACGAATTCTTGTCAAGTAAAATAAATCAGAAGGTTTGATCTCATCGCTAGGTATACCCAGCTCATAACTGAGTCTTCTTATCGCAGCTCGGCGTACACCTATAGCATCTTCTTCTTCTATTTCATTGGGAATCTCTGCTAAGGGATGACTGCAGCACGTATTCGTATAGCAATTTGGAAATGTTATCTGTAATATAAATTATATAAATTAGAGATGAAAAATATTTGTAGAAAAATGAACATAATTATTTCACACGAAAAATAGTTTGTTACAAATTTAATTTGTTAACAATTAAGATTGTCACAATTAAGACTTTTACTATGGATTTCTTAAGATTTTTATTTTTAATTTTAGTCAAGGTATTTAATCTTATGGATTAAGCCATACTCAGACTATATATTAGAATTGAAATTAGATTAAAATTTGATTAAAAAACAAAGTCTAAACTTGATATTGATTTTCTTTCTTCTAATTGGTTAAATTTCAATTTAATTTCATTTTAATTTATTTAGAAAATTACGATAAATAAAATTGAATGTGATTTCTGAAGAATATCAGTTTCCAAATTCATATATCCTTCTTTTACTTTAAAACTGATATGAATAAAAAAATTAAATTTTTCAGAAAAAGGAAAAACCATTTTTTAGTTGTGACGATTTCAATCCTACAAAATTATAATGTAAATCAGGAATAATTCTCAAAAATGACATGACTCAAAATATCACCAATACATATTTTACCAGAGTCTGATTATTCAATTTTTACTTACATGGTTAAAATATTCAAGATATTCATCATATTTTAAAATATTAAAGGAGATTCTTACCTTGGAGCTCGATCGCTTCTGGAGTAACAATTCCTTTTTACTATTAAACAAAAAGACACTGAATGCCCTATGTAGCGGTACACATCCCTCCGTATTAATCTCATGACAGGCTTGCTTGGTAGCTTCACCAACAGGCTTATCCAGTTTATCAACGAGTATGCAGCGTTCCTGTAAAGCAGCTTTCTGCAACTGTGTTACTTGCACTATTCCATAATCTTTCTCCATAGATGTCATTTTGTGCATAATATTGCTGAGATTCCTGTATACTCCTCTGATCATCATACACTAACCAGTCACCTGCCGAATAATGACTGAAAAGAAATAAATGAGAACGTAAGATATATCTTATCTCATAATAAAAATAGATAAATATTTCATAAGAATACAAAAACAAAATAACAATAAAATGAATTGAAAATGATTAAAAAATGACTTAATGATCATTTTAGAATTATGACTTTATTTTAATATTATAATGACTTGTTGTTTTGCTTATGGATATGACTTCGGAACAGAATTTTATCGATTTATTAGTAGACTTTATCATCATTTAGAATTAATTAAGAATTAATTAACTCGAGGAGCATACACAAGGACACAAGAGCACATACATACCACGTGGCAAAACACGTCAATAAGACTGGATTATATCAACAAGAAGCCAAGCTGAGCGTTTTCATTCAACTGCGTCACGAGCATCATCCGATGTTTTCTTCCCAAGAAAACATCCAATCGCAAACGAGCCTAGTTGAGCTACATAATATCGAGAATGGTATCTGGATGAACGGGAATTCTTCGTGATCTGGAATGTAATGTGACTGAAAACTATATTATCTCTCCTTCGCTTTTATGGAAAAGATCTCATTATTCATTATACACTTCTCAATTCATTATTTTCCAATTAAAGTCAAACAATGTACGACTCATTCGTAATAATTGATTTAGGTAAATCACCTAGATTCGCATCTGAAACTACCAATGCCAAATCTGGAACATTGATCATGTAATTTGGAGCATAATAATTTCTCGCATTTTGCATGAACTTCTTCACAGAATCATTACTTGCTAGCGAAAAGTGAAAGTACTTAAACGAGAGAATAGAGGTTAAATAAATTCGCAAATACTTGTAAATATTCAATTGACAAATATATTATAAATGGAGCTCAGCCAAACACAACTGATTGCTGACTATCTGAGCACACTAGCGTTTATCTTCTTCGTTTAAATTTAGAACAATTATCTAGTGCAAGAATGCTAAAGACTTAAACACAATAGGCACAGGCAATAGGCACTCTGGGTATATATTGTAATATCGAACACACCAAAGTTTTGATTGGACGGCTCGTTATTCGCTATTGCCTGTACGTGTTGTGTTTAAGCCTTAACATGTTTTCGCAAGTTGCGCTAATTCCCGCGAGGAGGCGATAATCAAACATTTCATTCATCAAGTGATTCGAGTCAGATAATAAGCAGGTTATAAATATATTGAAATAATATTAATATACGTTTGAAACAAACTTATATCTGCAGTAATTTAAAAATAAATGTATATATATGTTTCTTAAAAAATCTGATTATTTAATGATTGAATAATAATTAACAATCGATTCTTGTCAATGATGAAATAATTCTTATTTAACTATTCAAACTAATGATCTGTTTTATTGACAATTAGGCATTTATTAAGGAGAGCTTTCTGAGAGAACGGAGTGAGGATAAATGATAAATATGCTCAAATTTCCAAGATTATTAGTAAATCATGTGAAAGCGTTGGCGACACCCACGTCGTCTAGTAATGCGGATTATTTGTCACAACAAACACGAGTAATTGCTTTTATTATTATATTAAGTGTAGTAAAAAGAAATCCATTATTTTTCCATTTAATTTCATGCAAAAATAATGGATTTCTTTTTACTACAATAATATATAGCCATTAACATGTTCTTTCCAGCAAGAAACATAATGCAATCTTTTCATTTTTGTTTAACATTTGCAAACATAATAATTTACTGTGTTGCACTGTCATCTGTTGGTGCTTTTCATTTGTTGATGACACAAATTGACACAAGTGTCGATTTATTTTTGTTACTGAATGTTTAGAATAGAAAGATAAAATAACGTTTGTGTCGATTGTCAATAAATGGAAAACCTTGTGTTTTTTGTTGAAAAGCACTTTAAAGCTTATTTCTTATTTTAAAGTGCTTTTTATTTCCTGTTTCTTGCTTTTTATTATTTTTTACATCTTTTTTTCTTGCTTCTTATCCGTTTTATGTCGCCCAAGATAAAAGTTAACAAACTTCGAAAGAAATAAGAAATACGTAGCAAGAAATATAATCTATAAAACAGTTGTAAAAAAAAGCAAAAGATAAAAAACAAGAAACAAAAACAAAGAACATATTGTAGAATAGGCTTAAATGGAAAGCATTATATATTTTTTGTTAAAAAGCCTTATTGAATTTATACCACTGAATTAATACACAAAAAAGGCTGCTTTATTTATAAAGTATCTAAACGCAGTGGCATAATATAATTAACTTTGACAATGAAATAATACATATATATTAGTTGATTTATTCATATAGTGATCTTGTTCTAATTAATTTCATATATTTTATTAAATAATGTCACATATCATTATCAATTAGTGTATTTTTTCATCTCAATCAGTATATTTTTTGATAATAAATTAAATTAAAGTTAAATTATTGAGTATTTATTTTTATAAATATTTATATGCTTTTTATATTTTACTTTGATAATTTCATGTACAGCAGTTTTGAATATCCATAAATCTAATATATTACAAGTGACCAAATTTTCTAATTGGGTGTTTTGTAATTCTTGAGATAGCTTGATAAATTTCTACACATATAGATTATTGAACTGTTCTCATACTTATTCTTTCTAATTTTTTGCAGAACACTTTTATTCTCAAAAGAAGGAATCCAGTACCTCTTCACAAAAAGAATGCCAAGCCCCATCACCTGAGAACAAGGCATTTTATTTACGATCTTGTTGAGGATACTAATGTAAAGAGAAAAAAACCACTCGATTTGATTCTGACACAATACGTGGCAGGACTCGGCAATATGGGCACTCAAGTATCATTACACCCAACGATAGCGTACTCAAAGCTTTTACTGCCGAAATTGGCGGACTATGCTACTCCTGAGAACATTGAAAAGTATACGAAATTGGCGGCAGACAAGGAGAATGATAAGTCGTTCAGTTCTTCCTCGGTAGAGAAAACAATGAAATATCTATCGCGGAAACGGATATCCATAGTGATGTCAAAGGACATGCCATGGACGTTGGAGAAGTGGCATATCAAAGCAAATTTCCGTAAGGCTGGTATTTATCTACCTGAGGACACTATAACGATGCCCGAGAAACCAATATCTGGACCGAATCTGGATTTACAGGGAAAGGAATTTTACGTGACTATCACAATTAATAATCGCGAACAAGTGAAGGTGAGATGTTGTCTGCATCATTGGACGCCGGAAAATTCTGCGCAACTTTACGTCAATGAGTTTTGGAAGCTGCCAACCGATCCAATATTTCCCGAAGACAAGCCGATTTTAGATTCTCTTCCTCCGTTCTGGATGGAAAGGAAGAAAACAACATGTTTCTAATATCTTATATTATAATATAAATAAATAATTCTTAATAATTCTTAATAAGAGTGAATAAGTTTTCCTAGAAACTTAACTTGGATATATATATATATATATATATATATATATATATATATATATTTTTTTTAAACCTTTCTTTTTAGCTGTATCTGGTTTGTCTCTTTTTTTTTACATTGGAAAAAAGAAAAGATGAAAAGTTCAGTTAAAAAGAATAGACCTCTAGAATTCTTTGCATAACTATGATATTATTATATTGTTTCAACACGATAATTGTATACAATTTTCATACAATTTAATCAGATCTCCAATAAAATCTCCAACTACTATATTCTAAAGAGATTTGGGAATCTAGTAAGCACTTCAAGTATATACTTGCATGGGGAACTATATTTTCCTAGATCAATAATTTGACTCTGTTATACCTTCATTGTGATTAGGAGAACATGTCTATTTCTAGAAACTGTGATAACCTGAAAATTGGTATGAATAAAATCGTGAAAATTATATGATATAATAAATAATTCAATATGGGTGAAAGATTTGCATGGGATGAAATTTTGGAAGAATTAATTCTATTTAGGTAATTTTAGTAATTTCAAATTTTTCGTTTTCCCATATTTATAATACAGTTTGACTTATAATACTACTTATAATACTATTTTCTATAGTTTTTTGCTTGTTTTTTAATCTACAAACTTCATTTAAAATGAGTGCATGATATAATTTAATATTCTATGATGAAACTTTTAGATAAACTTTAGATAAATCGACATAAATTATTTTTATCTGCAAATAATTATTCTAAATGTTAATGCATTTTTTTTTATACCATCTTAAAGATTTTCTAAGATTTTTCATTTTATAATTCCTGAGAAAGAAATAAAGGCATTTTATAAAATCTTTCAAATCTTATATTTCATTAGAATTATTACAGAATGAGAAATTAAAAAATCTTAGAATGTTCAGAATTCATATATATGAAAATTTTAGTAAAGATATAGATTGTCTCGGCATTTCTGAAGAATATATAATTTATATAAAAAATGCAATTGTTCCAATTTGTATGAAAAATAAGAAATTTTCTAAAAAGTTAAAAATTATTCAAAAATTTTAAAATTTATATAAATAATTCTAAAAAAAAAAAAAAAATTTCTCTCTAAGAAAAATTTTCACTATGGGAAAGAATGATTTTGTGAAACCTTTTATTTGCGTAAATCTCTATTTCATTAATTAGTGTGACAAAGAAGAAGACAGAAGAAGAACAAGCTAAGCGACGAAGAAAGCAAATTATTGCTGTCCCTCCATCGGAAATTTATGCTCCACACGCGTATTTGATTTTGTGCTACCGGGAAATATTGAATGATAGCGAAAAGGTAAAGATCGGATTACAATATATATTATATAAATATTATATAAATTCTTTGGCAACTCGATATCAAGTGTCTCATATTTGTTCTAATTGTAGATCAGATTTCGGAAGAATTATCTAAGAAAAGTTACACCGGATGAGCCAGACATCATTATCCTGCAAGATATCAAGGACCTCGTGCTCTTCCTCCTCGTGACGTCCGTCAGCCCCCAGTTCATAAATTTCTTTCACTTGCCGATCGCAGACCGATTTTTGAGAGCACTTATCATCTATTTCCAACGCTTCGTGCAGATATGGGAGGACTTGGTAAATGAACGAGCGGCCACCATGAAGAAGGCGCCTAATCCACTGGCACGTGGACATAGATCTCAATATGCCGATGAATTGCATACTCTACGTTGTGTTCTGGGCAGGGAGTATGCGGACTTGCTGATGGGCTGCCGGGATGGGCCTCGCTATCACCATATGATAACCAACTCGAAACGCACGGCCACGCAATCTCAGGGCGAGAAAGATCTGCGAATCTACGAGGCATTGATAAGTGTGGCTCATAGAGTCGTATGGATAGCATTACAACGGAAACATTTCACTCTGATCGGTATGACAAAGAGCATATAATGTTCTAAATAAATATTGTATATCATTTTACAATGATATACAAAGAGAATCCTATATACATCGTATATCACTGTATAATGATGAAGATTTTGCTATAAATATTATATATCACATGTAAAAATAATACATGTAAAATAATGTTTATAAGATTCAGAATGTTATACGCTGAATGTATTATATATGTATTTACGATATTATTCCTATTTGATATTTGAGAACTGATTATTGAATCACTGAGCATCGTCTCGCAGAGCTAGAACTGCACAGGCTGCTCCGGACCGAGGCGTACAATACCGCGCAAAGACAAAGCGGCAGCCAACTTATTCAAGATATGCTGGAGGATGATATTCGTGTACTACATGGTCCCAAGACAACAGTGAAAACTCGAAAATTGCTCAGAAATTCTCCCTTACCTCACGAGCTGATATATGGAGATTGCGATTATCGTCTTCTATCGTTAGGTGATATATATTTTTATGAAAATAGTATATTTATATTCAGAATAATTTATAGAAATAGTATCTAAGGATATTTAAAGTATCAAGATCTATATGTAGAAATAATATATCTATACGCATGAATTGTGACTCCGACCAAATTCCGATTAACTAATTCAACTAGCACAGTTACAAAATTAAAATTACGACATGGCGAGAATTTTTTCACAAGAAATTAAAAATATATTATATGTAAATATTTACATATATTAATATATTAATATATGTAATAGATAATTCTTATTCAATAAATATAATTCTAATTCAAGAAAAACTAAAACAATATATATTAATATAGATAAATTCTAGAAATACGATTATTGACGAATATAATATTCTTAGTTTTTATTTATATAATTTATTATTTCTAATTTAATTTTTTTATGTAAATAACAGAATATTAATAATTCTATTCATATTAACAAGATAGTATAAATGATAAGTTAGTCATCGATCAAGTTAATCAAAGTTTAGTCGTAGTCATCATTAGTCTATTTCTAAACTATGATATTTGCGCAAAGGATAGCTGTGCATTATGTTATTCGTACTTCCATTTAAAGGCGTAGTAGATATCGACATACACCATCCAAAAATTGCTTATCTAAGAAATGCTCTTCTCGTCGACGAGGAAAAGCTATCTCAATTAGAGATCAAAGTGGGCATATTAGGTCACAATCGTTCGGATTATGATATAATGTTAATGCCGCACAAACCAGAGGAACCGATAGAGCCAACAGAAATCGATTTGCTAAAAAAAAAATCGTTGGAGACGCGAAGAAGTATCTTTGCAACTAAAATCACTCTTGTAAGTGTCCGGTCGCTTTTTTTTTTTAATAGAAATACAAATCTTAACTGGATACACGGAGAAATCGAATCTCTGAAATATTTCTATTTCATGGTACAAAGGAACAAAAGGAGGTCGAAATTCTGCCCGAGATTGAAATACTGGAAGAATTCCCAGTGAAAGAAATTCAGGAAGTAAACGAGAAATATGATAAGATTCGCGAAAAAGCCCGGATAAAATGGATCCTTCGAGAAATAAGACGACGTGAACGCAAAGCAACTGACTCTATCTATGTGTCAACGACAACTTTAGACTGAATGTTCAGAATAGAATAAAATTCTTACATCTATATGACGAGAATTTCATAAGAAATTAAACTAGTATTTATATATATTAAATACGGATATAAATTCTAGAACATCGACAATTTAAGAATATAATTTTCTTGAGTCTTATTTATCAATATAAAAATAAAATACACAAGTTCAGTTGTTTTATCAAGCCGATATTATCGTTAGGATATGAATGACAAGGATGGATATAAACTGAACGCTATAACGCAATGTAAAAAATATGCTTATTATAATTGGTAATGCCTAATCAAGAGTAATAATGCTGATATTTTACAAGAAGATACACATATAGATACATTTTCAAGCAATGCGTTATATTAAATTCGGCATTGTCCTGTCCATAAATAATTATTGTATACCTAATCGCTAGCGCTATATACGTAATAACAATACATACGACGTTAATTTAATCCCCAATGTGGGTCGACTTGCAAATTATTCCGTTTCCGTTTGCATCTACTTACGATCAACTCGCTATTTGCGTTTTTTGTAATCACTCACATTCGTTAAACGTTCATTACTTAGTAGTGCGCTTTGCACCATTGCGACCCGTTTTTCTTGAACAAATGACACGCATTATGTAGCAACATAAAAAAAAGAAAAAAAATTTCTCAATATTTGGCACAGCGATTTTGATAATAAAAACCAGATTATATTTTATATCTGCCCGTCTTGCGCACAGACCTATAATGAATAACATTTTTAATGTTTTCTTTATCGATAATTAATTACGTAATGTATTACATTTTCCCGTTTCATCAAGTTATTACGATATGTATCGAGATTACGATAATCCACAGTATATCTGCGTATCGCGTTTTATACAACTATTATTACAATGAAATTGTAACAATATTTTGTCGTGCACGTACTTTAGGAATTAAATGGCAGTAAGCAACTCATTCACGCACTGTTACACCACGATCTAGTTTTACTTTCAGAATCCGTGCCTTTATATTTTTCATAAAAAAAAAAAAGAAAAAATTCTCTTCTCAAATGAACATTGAAATATTCTCTTGAAAAAATATACGTGATAATAAAAAGTGTCCTTTACTTAGTTGATACACAGCGTGTCATCTTCTCATTTGTAAGGCTACAAAGCATGTTGCACATTCGGTAACAATATTAAAAAAATGAAAATTTTCGGCACTTTTCACTAATGTTTACTTCACTTAGATATTACAGCTACTCTATCGCTGAACATTTGTCTACATGAATATAATACAGAATGGACAAAGTGACAATATTGATTATCCACATATATTAATAATATAACGATAATAAATGTGATTATTTAATTGTGTTATTGCAGTAATCAGATTATTGAAAAAAACGTGATTATATACACTACGTATTACATATTTATGTAGACATATGTATATACTTCTTTTTCTTTATAAATTCAGTCATGTGTTTGTATAAACATATATTCTATGCACAAGGTTTTATAATGAAAATTAAATTGTGGAAAAATGTACTTTATTTAAATAAAATTTAGGTAATATATTTTCAATGGATGATACTGCATAAGATGTATATAATATTCATAATTTTTTTTTTATTGCCGCCGTTGGAAAAATAATGCAAATACCATTTTTCACATTCTGCAAATTAATGAATAATTTTACTACCACAATTTGCTCTAATATAATGATATATATATGTATGTGTATACTTTATATATATATATATATATATATATATATGTATATATAAAATATATACACAGTTATGTACGAACACCAAATATTTCTTTCAAATATTATATCGTTTGACTCCAATTATTGTGTACTTTAATTTGTAGAGCTAAACTCCATTTTGCAAATCAGAATATGTTATTCACAGTTGCTACAGTATAATCAATAACAGATAAAATCATTACAAATCAGTCATAAAAATACCTTTGTACCTATTATTTGAGTAGTCAGTAATTAGCTAGACATTACGTGTAATTCAATAAATATAGGATCTATTAGTAAACATAATTTAGATAATTCCTGCCGTTTATTTCAATAAAAACAAGCCATATATAAAAATGAAAACTATGCATCTCGTTTAGCTCGCGTGTATTGGAATCTAATTTGAACCCATTAATGTGAACTCTAAGCCCACTTTCGTCCTTTCTACTTATACATTTCATTATTCTTCAAAATGATTGTATGTATTAATTGCAGCTATAACAATTTTTTCTAAGCAAATTTATCAAGTGCAAATCAAAGTCTGCAAATAAGCTACAAATATAATGCATGTATTGCAAATGTAATAATAACGCAGAATGTCCGTGATTATTTGTCAAAAAGGATGGAATTCTCGGTTTTTACACTGCTACTTGTTTAACATAAACTTACCTGTGTTGTACCCGATGCTGTTTATACTAAATTCATAAATTTGCTATTGTTTTTTTTTTCATTTTTTACTTTCTGTATGTCAATCCCTGCCATTATCTCGGACTTGCGTGGCTATGTGATAAACAGTCTATAACGCAATCTTACGTTTAGCAGCACAGACACAAACAGTATTTCTTTCTACATTACAAGGAACACGCACGAATTCCTTTTCGAAAAATTATTACATTAGGATTGGTGGGGCTACGAGGCAATGTCTGACATAAGCTGGGCAAGCAAGGCCGGCTCTAAAAGTCCATGCGTCTGCCCCATCCTCTCCAAGTTTCGTACATCTTTATCAACTTCTTCCAAAGCCCGTTGCAATTCCTCCTCTTCTTCTCTCGACGGCTCATAATCTCCGTTTCTACCCTCTATAAATTAAAACACATCTTACATTATCTCATGAATTAAATATAACAACGAATTCTACACAATCTCGAGATTTACAAAACCAAAGATATGGATGTTGCAATTACCGATAAATAAGTCATTAAAAGCATCCGGGGGCAAGTTATTGAGCACGTTGCCAAAGTCATGCTCAGCAGAATCCAAGGAAGCGAATACTTCATTATCCCCAAGCTCGACTTTGAGTCCTCCGCTCAGGCCAAGAGAACCTAATCCCAATCCTAGATTTAAGTTCGACGTGTTTGAACACGTTCCTTGCGGAACATTCAAATTATTCAACATCTTGGTATGATTTTCACTACAGTTTATTTGGCTCATGAAATGACTCTCCTCGGGCATCAGTGCCACACTCTTGGTAGTCTCTATTTTATTAGAGGGCGGTCGTTTACGTTTCTTCGGCTTGGACTTGGGTTTAGGCTTCGCTGGGATAGGAGGGGAGACTGGAGGCTTTTTACGAGCTTTCTTTGGTTTAGATTCTTGGATTTTACGATGATAATTGTCTCTTTTTCTCGCGTGTTCTGGGCAAAGAGGTAATTCGTGCGCGACATCAAACACAGGAACACAACACTGTGTGTTGTCACTAAACTTGGCAGTGCAATGCTCAAATAAAAGCTGATCTCCATTCAACATAATGTGGCGGGAACAATGCCGGGTACAAGGCAAAGACGTTTGTTGGCATCCCTCCGCCCCACATGGCCCTCCAACTAATAGCGGTCCGTCGAGTACCTTGCTGGTACTTGGAGAGTCACACAAAGCTCGCGCGGTAGAAGTAGGATCTTTGGAAGCGGCATCCAGCAAACATCTGACCCTGTGCCGCAAAACAGCTTCAGTATCAGCACCATCGATACGTAACTGAAGCAACTGTCGTTGTAGCTGCGAACGCAATTGGGATAGCCGAGCCGCTCGATTTGGTGATGTAGTAGATTCGCCGAAAACCCAATGACGTTGATGTATCATCAACTCGTCTCCGCTTGAATCGCTGTCAGATATCTCGTCCCCAGCCCTGGGATAATACAACAGCGTATGGTCCCGACTTGGCCTCCTAGGTCGCAATCTCTGCAAATTTTCAATGTGTCGTTGCTTACACTGAATTAAATTAGAAAATTTGTGATCCAAGTTCACCCCAATGCCGTTGTCGATGTTTGCTTCTGCTGTGGCATTGACTCCGACAATCTTGTAACCTGCAACTGGAACAGGCGCTACCCTTATCCTCTGCTTCATGCATTTCCCTTTTGACTTGTTGTTTTTGCAACTTTGCATCACTTCGGAATTTGTCGGTGGAACCACCGTGGCATGTCTTCCCCCTGCTGCAGCAAATGGTTCTGGTTCACTGAAAATGTATGGATCGACATCTTGATGTGCCTCGGTTTTCAGCAAAGCCTTCAAGCGGTCCGAAAACTTCAATTTATTGTCCATGTTTGAGTTTTCGGAAATTGGGACCTTCATTGATTGCTGCTTCTATCCAGATCTGTTCCACCTGCATTCTCAAATCCTCCAAGTCAACTTTCTTCCTATCTAGATCAAACTTAGTTCACGCTATGTGCTAAGATCCAAGATACAAACTATATCATTTGATTAGAAAAATGTAATACTGAGACTGTAAGAAAATTAAAAAATATGTTTCATGTCATATCACAGATATTTTCTATTGCAAAGTTAATCAAGTAAAAAAAAGAAGATCCAAGCGTATTCGCATACAGTACTATTCTATACTGTACATAGCTCAATATAAGTTAAATTATATGATATACCAGTCACATTTAAATATATCGATATGTTATACACGTAATGTATCCTTCTCTAAGTGTACACAGTCATGGAATTTGTATTAATTAAACTTACAAAAGGCTTAAAAAACAATTATGCCTATTCAACGACTTTGCCTACGCAGTACAGAATTAATATTCAAATCGCATTGTCAACACCGCTCAATGCTATTCGTGAATGCGGTTTATGAATGTCGAGTTCCCTGGTTCAAGCAATAAGCGTGAACTTAGTCCATTGCTAGATGAGGACAAAAACGATCCTTGCCTCGCATAGTAGTCTACACCAAGCGTGCCCTACACAACATGTCTGAGCAACTGCGTCGTCGTCGTCGTCGTCGTTATCGTCGCGCATCGAGCGGACGTTGAGTCGGTCTGCAGCACTGTTGGAGTGACGCGCCTCGAGGATATCGCGGTTGGAAGCGTGGCCATATCACCAGAGGGTGATCTCCCCGCCGTTGGCATAGACACGCGCGCTCGACGATCAGAATCTTCTTTCCTGTGCCTTCTTTTTCCTCCTTTTTAGGTTAGGTTTGTTCACGTCACGTCACGTCGAGACGGCGGGACACGGCGTGTTCCCGATCCTCAACGAGGCAACCGGAAATACTCCTGGGACAGACCTCGCGGCATACTCAACTTCGAGATTGCTCGCGGACGCAGGGCTCTACCTGCTCACCAGCTCTCGTTCACGACGTTTCACAGGCACGATTTCGAAAGGAGGGGAAGGAGGGTTGAGGTTGGGACGACACTGCTGGGCTAGCAATCGCTCTTGACAAAGGCGACAACGGCGAGGGCGGATGTTCCGTCAAAACGTGCCACAGCACCGAGCTTCCCTGCCCCCTCGTGCACGGACTCGCTCACCACGGGTGGCACACACAATGCGGTCTTACGCGCAAAATTTCGACGTCTGTCGATAATAACATTAGAAAGACATGTCAGGCGTGCGGGGGCAGCAAAATGGCGGCCGCAGCGCGGCACGGTACATCACGAGCCAGTCCTTGGGGTTCAGGCAAAAAATCCCTGAATCTTCGAGCAATAATTGTCACGGATTCAATGATTATCTGAATCCACGTTGAATTAATAATTGTAGACGACACCGCAGACGAGACGTACGACGAGCGAGAGTCCGCGCCACGTGGCCAAAAGATCGTTCTGCGCTCTGTAGAACATAACCTGTACGCCGAGGTGTGTGACTCTGCGCGGGCGATAATTTTTCCTTTTCGAGACTTCTATGAACTACTATTTCAATGTAAAAACCTCGAATGTTCTAGAAAGAATACTGAAGAAAGAGGTGCAAGGAAATCTGTACGAGCCGATGAATCGGCTACCTTCTTGTCCAATTTGCCAAAGCCAAGATTGCTCAAAGATTCTTCCCATTCGTTCGAATGAAATTCAAAATCTAACTGCGAAAATGATTCACCCAACTATGTCAATGTTGCTTCATGCCTGAAGGAGACCATGTGCGAATTTATATTTGCTTTGTAGCTGAACTTTTTGCTCTTCTTTTTTCTTTATCTCGCTAATGTTTGATTGTGTATCTGTTATTTTTTTAAGTACAAAAAGCGTGATAGCGCAAAGCATCTTAATATTCTTTTATAATGGAATTTTTTATCTTTTCTTTTTTTCCTCAAATCTTTTTGCTCTCTATATCTCAAGTCTCTTTATGTATACATACATACCTATATCCTTTATATACTAACATACTTACATACATACTTAATTTTATCATACAATCTTAATTTTATCTTCTCTGAACTGATTATCAAGAAAAAATAGTGACTAAAACGATTTAATATTTACATCAACCGCATGATTCATGTTCAAATATAATAGTCATGCATAATCATTATATTTTCTTTTCAAGTTATATATGGTATCTCCTTATCCGTGAAAATTTTTCTCAGAGTTTTATAATTTAGAGTTTATTAATTTTTCAAAATTTTTAAATAATTTTATAACTTTTTAGAAAATTTTTCAGATGTTTTATACAAATTCGAAGTGCCGAAAAAGCTCTTTACACATCTATTCTAGAATTCTTCATATATCTTGAATATTCTGAAATATTCTAAAATTTTTGATAAAATCTAAAAAAGTTAATTTTTTTCGAAATGAAAAATTTTAAAAACTTTAGAACATTTCAATTATATATATGAAAAATTCTAAGATGTAGATTTTCTCAGTATTTCTGAAAAATATTCTAATTTATATAAAAAATGCTTAAAAAAATTTATTTACCTATCGAGTTGCTCAAAGTCTAAAATCAAAACACAAGCATTTTTGCGGGAGATGTCTAAAAGACGTCTTATATCTCGATTTTACATTTCTGATCGACAACAATACAATGAAATCAATTAAAAAGGTTTAAAAAATTTTAAGTGGAAATATTTATTAAAAATGATCATATAAGGGGCGTTTAGTTTTTTCATAAAAAAAAAAATTTATATGGTTGATAAGATTGAAGAAAAAAAATTATGTAATAGCCTCTATCTATTTTTCCCTCGTTTATCAGGCCTCTCATGTTTGTATAAAATATACATATGACTGTTTTTTCATACATTTGATTGCGGCAATTAATATAGAAAATGCAGAATTTCTTTATCGATTTCAACAAGTAATTCATAGATTTGTCGCGAAGATTAATTATCTGGGATTCATAATTTATTAGTTGTTACGTAAAAATGAATAAATTTTTTCTCACTTACAAAATGGATATAAAACTGTCAGGAAAATATTTAATAAACCGTATAAAAAAGAACAGATTTAAATGTTATTGCCGCCTTGATGCGTGATATGTAGATCGATAATATTCGAGCTTTCGTATCATCGAATTGAAAATTTTTTAATCCCAGAAATTACAAGTATTAATAAATGATACTTTTATAAACAATGTTTGCAATTATATCTATATATTATGTAATTATATTTATTATATCATTTATGTATTATATATTTATTATATCATTTATGTATTATTTATTAAAATTTATAGAAGTTATAGAAAGAAAAAAAATGCTGAATTGCGTAATGCTCTTTCGTAACATATTTAGAATTCCTTTATATTATAAAAAAAAAACAAAGCTGTGCGCGCAATTTTTATTTAATTTTATTTAATTTATATTATTTATATGAAAAGATTTCTCTCACTAGATTAAACGAAAATTAAATTGGATTAGCATTTCAAATGCATATTTCATAAATAACAACACTGTGTTATTACAAATGTTTATCTTTCAACAAGGTGCTATACAACAAACTGTGTACACATGACACACACTCGATCGTTCCGACGTTTCGGCTGAAAATCGGCGGAAGTTTGCTTATTTCGATAAACTTCATCCGATGCAATACCGTGTAATATATTAATAAACATATTATGTAACATAAACGTGTGTGTACACTAACTAGATGTCTTACAAGTTTCAATTTACATGAGACCTTCATACAATTGCTGATTGATAACAAATAAGTCAATTTCAAGTTATTTTACATCATTAGCTATTAAATGCACAATTGGCACATAAAAAAATTATTAAATGTGGAATTTAATTCCTTTAGAACGCAGAAAACAGACTGTACATTTGTGACTTTCTCTAATAAATATATTCATATAAATATATTGATCCAATTATGTCGAAGATTACGTATGATCTGGATAGTAACTCAAAAAGATATTACATTAATAAATAATGTAATTAAGTAATAAATGATCGAAGACTTTTCAATATAAAGAATAATAAATGAAGGACGAATAACAATATATATGCGTGTGAGCCAAATATTATGAGAAAAGATTTTTAAAAACAATATTTCATAAAACTACTAATTTGTCAACCTGGAGATGATGGAAACTATTCAATCGTTTTTTGAAGATTCTACTCTTTAAGTCGATTGAACTGTTCTGACATTAAATTCTTAGTTCGAGGTATAGTGGTAGACCCAAGGGACGGTAATTCTTTTATTATAAAAGTGTTGTATTTGCAAACTGTTTACGAAATAGTCAGCGAATCTTCGTTACGTCGTTCGTCGTTGAGGTCTCTGCCCTTTAATAACAACTGGCCGGCCTTTTATGACACCTCGTTTACGCCGTGAAGTCTGAAACATCAATGCCCGACGCCCCATAACTTCAACTACGTTTCCAGATCAATTAATGCGTCACGATAAAAACGGCAAAACGATACGAGAAATTGCATGATTAAAAAAAATATATCTGTCATTCTGTATCGTAAGACCGTAAATATATATATGCATACCAACCTTTTTAGTAACATATGAATTCGCGCGACGAGTAATAACTCGTTCGGAAATCGGAATTATTGGTCTATTAAACTCCGCTGGTTTCTTCACCCTACATATATATATATATGTATATATATATATACATTTCAAAATTATATTAATAAATAATAATATTAATAATAAATAATAATATTAATGTAGTATTTTATAATAACAATGAAAGGATAATGATATATTAAATTTTAAGTAAAAGCTGAAATGTGTCATTCACCTGTAAATCCTGACAAGCCAATGCTCAGTGGTGTAAGCTTCTTCCAGATATGTTAACTGGAAATTTTTATTGCCTATTTCCGCATTACGAGTACGATCATATCCGTAAGGCGATCGATAGTCTATTTTAACGTCTCCGAACCGGTAATAACTCAGTTTATACATTAGCGAATTCAAAAGAGTTGGGGAGCCTTCAGAATCCACACGAAATTCCCCTCTTTCGGTGAAATAATCACTTTCGCGAATGTCCTGGGGATGTTCACCCTCGGCGATACGGACCATCCATAAGAATTTGTTGATATCATCACCTGAATATCCAATCATCCCGCCAAAGATAATCAACACATAGTCCACATCCAAGGACGTCATAATATCGTAAGCAGCACTTTCATTCGAACTCATCGCTTTACCAACTAGAGCTATGTGCGAATTATTCCACGTATTATTATCCACGAGGGTAGTTCTACAAAAGAGAATTCACGCAGCAATGTTAAATTAATTTCATATATTAATTTATAAATTTTATATATTATTATAATATATGCAAGATAACAAAAAAGTTTGGCCACAAAGTTTTATGTGTTTATGAAATCATTATCCAGGTAATAAAATGACATTAAAGACATTTTAATATTACATTGACGATAAAGAAACGTCAATTAGTTTGGTAACAACGTATAAAACAAATTCTTAAATATTAGTTACATAATCTTATTAATTGTAAATATCAAAAAATTGTTATTAATTGATTGGAGACTGCTTTATTAGTTACTTGACATAATTCATTCGCGGAAAGATTCGTGCTCATTATTGATGCATATCTTAAAGCTTGCATTAAAGCTAAAGATAAGCATTTTAAATATTAATTATTGTTTTTAGTATATAATTATTATTTTTAAATAACTAACATTCCAGAGTTTATTTTTTTAAATATAAGTTATTAATAATTTAATAAAAACTTTGTGTCTATAGTTCTTTTTCTATAGTTCCTGTATTAAGTGACATTATAAGCGTTGTACCTGTTAGCCATACCAGCAATCTGATATCCGTAATCCCACCAGCTCATGACTCTAGCGTCATTGGCGGTGTTTTGTGCTAACCAATAGTAAGCTTCTCGAAAATCATCCAGTATGGCTCTGCCACCATCATTACTGTAGGACGCCAAAACAATAGATGGACTAGAATAAGCATTACTAGTCACCCACGTGCAGTGCACGGTAAACATCATCAGCAGCATCAACATGCCGATAATAATGACATTGCGAAGATTAGGACCTAATCCGTCACCGTTGCCTTTTGATCTCTCATGTTTCATTCTGCGAAGTTTACCGGCCTTATCATACAACGCTCTACCGGGACTTCTCTCTCTTTCTTCCTCGCTCTCCTCGTTACTCTCATTATCGTTACCGTCTCTGTCTTCCTCTTTGAGGAACAGTTCCACGAGTCTACTGACAGCGACTCCGGCCAGTATACACACTACCGGAGTCAGAGTCAACATAAGTCTTACCATCACACCAGCAAAATAAACGGCACTTATGGCATATAGTACGACTGCAAGAAGAATATTACAGTTTTTCTTATTGATATTTTATTCCAAGACACACTCTCATCATAGATTCTTACCAAAAACACGCTCGTCATTGACATGTGTGATGCAGTACCAAAGACCAACTGGAAACAATGCAACCAAAATGTGCAAGTCAAAGAAAAAACTGAACCAAGTTGTCGGTTGGTGTTCCGATACAGATGCTATTATAGGGATATGTATCTTGGCATAACCGGTATCCCACAATGAATAAAATCTACCACTCCATGGAGCGACAACGCCAGTGTACGTTAAGATGATCAAAATTAATAGCAGCATAGTAGTTGTTACAGCCACCACACCACCGAAATATTTCATTTCGGATTTGGTAAGTACAGTTCTTAAGTATCTGCAATTAGAGAGCTCAATGTAAGTATACTGCAATATATATCAGAGTATGTCCAAAATGTATACTAATGAAAAAAATGTTTTCTGCATTTATTTGTAAAATAATATAATCATGTTTTTCTGTATCAATTACAAACATCAATTTATAGAATAGTAAATAAAATTTTCAAAATTTAAATAAATGCAAGCATTATTTGATATGGATATAATAATAAAATGTAAATATTTCTAATTAAAATATTATTATAACAATTGTAACGCTTAAGTTTTTCAATTTATACTATTTTTATAATTTGTTAAAGAATGAATTTTGTGATCAAGCTTTAATTTTGTTTTAATTTTTATTTCTATAATTCTTGTAAATTTAGACAGAAAAATTTTCATTAGTTAAATATTTTAGGAATATGATTGTATTACTATGAATAAATACTGCAAATTAAAATAATGCAATAATGAACAAATTAATGTTATAAAAACGGTACATACCTAAAAGCTGCTACAAAAATTGTCAAACCAAATACGCCACTAGCTGCCATATGTTCAGAAGTTCTAATCGGTTGAAAACCGACGAATGGAATCTGCATACTTAGTAAAAGTCCAAGAACGTAAAACGTAGTGTAACTCGTGAACAATCGATTGCTAAAGCGATTCATGATCAGTAAGGCAAACACATGAAGTGGAATCAGATTAATAATGAACACATAGCCTCCCCATGCTGATACCATATAGAAGTAAGATAGGGCAGTTATGCTCGCCCAAAAGATTGAGCCAGTTTTGACTGATTTAACCCAAAGATAATAGGTAATTTGCAATGCAAAGATCGCGATTCCCTCATTGTCGTAACTCCCGGCTACGGATCTCGAGATGTAGCCAGGTACAATGGCGATGAAACAAGCGGCGAACAAGCCAGCCCCAGCACTCCATATTTCCTTCGTTAATAAATACGTAGATATGGCAGTAAGGCCACTAAAAATTGGAGCTAGAAATACACATATGTCTCTTATATGCACTGGTATGTTTAGAGAGTGCAGTATGTAGTGTATCGATCCAGATGTTATCATAAGTCCAGGATAAACGGTTCCACCAACAATCCGACCTAATGGATACCAGGCCCGTTCGTCGAACCAGTTTAGAAAATTGTAGAATCCATGTTGAACCATGTATGCTGTCGCTCTATAATTGAACCTGAATTTAAAACATATTTATTACATCCTATCCGCTAATTAGTAAAAAATTCGTAATGCTATTTACTTATAAAAATGAATCAATATACAGACAGAATAAACAAAATAAAAATATAAATCCTTTAACCTAAATTTAATTTATTTAAATTATTTAACTTATCAATATCCAGATAGTCAAATTAGATAAAAATAGGTACTATATAACATATTACGTTGATAAATAATAATAGTATAATCTGCTGTTTTCCTGATATCTGTAAAAATATATCAGAAAAAAAGCAACATTATGAAATCATAGGTTTTCTATAGCTAAATTAATGTATATATTTTTGGAACTTCACTGATCCTTTTTTATTTTTATATTAGAAATAAAATCTTTTTTTCTCATTTCAGCCAAATATCGAACATATACTTTCAAACTAATTTAGCTATAAAAAAAGATTTAAAATGAAATAAATATATTTGATATTTGGCTAAGGACCCTATTTTTAACTTTTATGTGTCAATGTCATCACATTGTCAGTTTTATACATAATAAAAAAAGCTAAACAATGAAACAAAATTAAAACAAGTATTCTATCTTTGTTATTCATTGAATGTCAAAGATAAAACGATTTGTGTCGTTATAACAGGAGCCCTAGGCCAATATTACATATACATTTGTCAAATGTTAATTGGCTAGGATAAAGAAATCCAAGATTTCTATCTTACAGCCAATTTATATTAACATGTTTGAAAAATTTATGACAAATGTAATATTAGCCTAAAGCAAGAAGTACAGGAATAAAAAACAGACATGACACAATATACTCTATTTCTGCTGCATTTAAGTCTGTTTCAGTTAAATTATAGTTGACAAAAAAATCAAGTATAAGGAAGACACAATAGATAGAAATCTAAAATTGACTATCTGGATACTCGTTCTTCTATATTTTCCAGATAAATTCGAATTATTGGCTACTAACTCACGCTTCCATTATGTAACGGGAAAATAATAGAACGATAGTTTATCAAAAATATGATAGTATATATCACATGTTGAATGATCCCACACCAGGTTACGTACCAGGGATCAAATTCATGTATGATGCTTTCAAAGCGTATGACCGCAAAAAGCCTCGAGGCAAAACCAGAGATCCAAGCAAGTAAGAGAACGGTAAAGGTGATGAGGGAACTTAAACCAGCGGCGTTTGTCAATGTGGAGGACTTCATCTGTTTGGTTGTCGACCTCTTATCAGGGAACATGACCTTCGCGTTGGCTGACGACGTAGAGGACGACGACGAAGAGGATGACGAGGGCAATTGCTGCTGCTGCTGCTGCTGCTGCTGTGACGACGACGACTTGTTCGGCAACATGTTCTCCTGTTGGCCCGCGCCCGCCACGAGCGCGTTAAAATGTGCGATACACCGTATATATATCCGCGTATTATCGATATTCAGAACGTGGCGCGTTCGCCATATGTGCCTCCAGAATATCCGCGGTCCAGTGCGTAAGTCGAAACTGTTGAGAGCGGGGCGCAACGAATTATCAAATGTCTCGCTGCACACTTGAACTTTAGGAGGCTAGGACACGTCGAACGCCGGCTACGTGTTAACCATGACTTCCACCGTAGCATCCGCGAAATTCGCACCAGAGTGCAGCAGTAGACAGGAAGTCGATAACTTTTGAATTTCGAACATGCGATATCGACATATCGCTCGTTCAGCCTCAAGGTGCAATTTTATGCAATTTCATACTGACGTTCGACGCTCATTTTTAGCGTCAAAATAGGTCACATAGTCAAAACTGACGAATCAAGCGTCATTGGCTGCGTTCAGCAGAGAAAGCAGCTTTGCAACTGTTGCAAAATTCTCAGATGATGATTGGTTTATACATTTAGATCCAGTGAGGAACTAAGGACAAGACTAATCATATTAAAGAATTTTACAGTTGCAAAGCTGCTTTTTCTTTTAAACGCAGCTATTGGCTGCGTTCAACAGTTTATTTTGCAACTTTTGGAAGTTTTTTTCGCGTTGATTGGGTTATGCTTTTAGTTCAAGAGGAATGGTCCTATCAGCAGATAATCATAAAACGGTTGCAAAATTGTTATGTTCTGCTGAACGCAGTCATTGTCACTTGTTTTGATGTTAAAAAAAAGCGTCGAATGTTAGCATAAAAAGGTGTTTTTTGTGGTCTTTCTGGACAAACCAATCAGAAGATCCTATATAGAATTAATCAATAATTGGCAATTAGAGAAATATCAATTAGGTACCACTTGTTATTTTTAAAAAACGTGCTATTTTTATCTACCAATTAAATTATTTTATTTTCAAGTTGACGATATTGTGTTCAGTCTGCTTTACGATGCAATAATTATGATAACTAAAATATATCTTAATAATTCTTCTGATGATGCTGAGATTAATTCAATCAACGATATTGTGCCAACAATTCGTGGTAAACAATTTGTTTTTCTTGGTAAAAGGAATCCCGCGTGTTTTAAAGGCAACGGAAGTTCAAGATTAGTTCATAATTTCCAGATTTTTAGGTAGAGTGCAATACCATTCTTCGACTTTTAATTTTTTTCTTGTGATGTTAACACAACACTAAACAGGCGTTTCAAATCGTAAGGTTCGAAAAAAAGGAAAATCTGTTAATGACAACATAATAGTGGAACGAAGTTAATATTCAATTTATTAAGAGAATAGACAGAATTATGTAAGCAAATACACAAAATAAAAAGTATAAAGACAAGCGTTATATAACCTCAAGGAAAGATTGAAAGAAATTCTTCAAGTAGTGCTAGAAAAACCTTTGTTTTGAATAGTTTAAACGTAAAAAAATGTTTATGAATGAAACGAATAAAGTGCTGAAAGTTTATATAGTTATTGTACATGTTTTATAATTTGTAAACGATTTGAAACAACAGATAAATGGTTTAATTTTTAGTTATAATTTGTGTAATTATGATATATTCTTATTTATATTGTACATAAGTTCACATAATTCCATCTTAAAATCAACTTTATTTTTGCAGAACGTAATTGTAACAGAGAAATATCATCATAAATAATATAAATAAAGTACATTGAAACTCCAATGTTCTCCAGTAGAGCAAGATTAACAAAACGCACAGGAAAAAATCCCACTGGACGTTATGATTTTTTAAAGCTTTTAGTCACCGAGTATACAACAACATCATCTAAAGGTAAAAGATTAATTCATAACATGAACATATTTTTTAATTCTAAAGAAATGTACATGTTCGTGGAATTTAGCAAAGTTTTTGTTATTAGTTTTATTTTTTTAATTTTTCAAGTTTAAAACTGAAAAGTAAAATTATGAAACAAAATTATTTCAAATCATTTATATTTAAAAATCAAGAAAAGTCTTAAAATCATCAAGACTCATATGTTCTAATTATATTTAATTATAATATCGCTTACAAAAGAATATGAATAAAAATTTATCAATAAAATTATTGCTTTTCTTGATGTAATCTGTGTAACAATAATTAATCAATGTCTTTCAAATTATTAGACGCACAGGAGCAAGTATTAGCAAATTTGGCAAATTTTGCGTATGATCCTGTAAACTATGGATACATGAGACAACTAAAAGTAATTGATATATTTCTCAATGCTTTATCTCAAAGCAATCCAAAGTTAGTACGTTTTGGTATTGGTGGTCTCTGCAATTTATGTTTAGGTAAGCATATTTTTGTTACATGCTAAGAGTCACCTAATATTTGTTGTATTATATGTAATATTCTTTTCAGATGGAATAAATAAATTATATATTCTGCGCAATCAAGGTGTCGAGTTAATATCATCATTACTTTCTTCCGAAGACGAAGATATTTTGCTTGGAGTAATTACTACCTTGATGTTTTTGATAACACCTGAATCAGTAAATGAGATAACATCACCTAGAATAATTAAACGCATGCTGGAATTTTCGGATCCATCATATGAACATAGGCGTATTAAAAATGTAGCAACGTTATTTCTAAATGACTTTTGTGAAACGAGTGCTATAGAGAAAGTGAAGACAGAGAATCAGTCTGTGTAAAAAATGAATCTAATTTATTGAATATTTATCTAATGCTCTTTATTGATTTAAATTGATATTTTTAGTAATATTTTTAGTTATAATATAGAAAGTAATATGAAACTAATTCAATTCTTTGTTGGATTTCTCAAAAACCACTCTGTAAGAACCATCAAAATACGATCATTCGCTGATACAACAATGAACAATTTGAGAGAAGGGGATCAAGTGTCGGTTCTGAAAATAATAACAAATGATGATATACTCAAGTTTGCTGAATTAACAGGCGATCATAATCCAATACATACTGAATCAGCAAGAAATATTGCGCATGGTGCTTTGCTCAATGGCCTAGTGTCAGGTTTAATTGGTACAAAATTACCTGGTGCAGGTACTATAGTTATCGAGCAAAATATTACTTTTCCTAAACCATGTTATGCTGGCGATACTGTAGAAGTTATAGTTAAAATTACATCAGTAAGAAAAATCATTAAATGCGTATATATGTGTATTGCTAATGGAGATAGAATCGTATTAGAAGGAGAAGCTAAACTTATGAGAAAAATATTGTAATATTTTATCATTTTACACTGTAAAAATATTTATAACGTATAGAATTATAAAAAATATTTAATAAAAAATTTAGTAAAACTTGACATGTTTTATTTCATAAATATATGTTCATGTATAAATACATATCATGTATATTGATAATTATAGAAAATAGATATTTATATGTAGTTTGAAATTATTTTTAAGTTTTCTCTGAACATAATTTTATCTGTAATAATATCATCAAAATTGTAATTAAAATCTGTTGCTAATTTGTACATAAGATATATCCCAATCATAAAACAATTAAAATGGGACTCTTACATTGCACCTAAAATTTTGCTTAGCAAGCATTTCAAATGTGGCCCATGAGAACATTGCAACATACTGTGACAGATTTAAAGCATCGACTTTATATTTGAGTGCAGTTTTGTGAAGTGATACAGTATAGTTCGGTGAAAAGAATTTTGCAGTAAATATTTAAATTAATTTAATTTATTAAAATTCAAAATCGCAGATTCTCTCAAAATCAAGATATATTCTTCATTTTATCCTTTTAAATATTTAAGAATCATTTATATATAATTTAATCTGACTAATATAGTTAAGAAGAATATAGTTAAGAACAAAAAGCAATGTTAATAATAGTAGTAATTCATATTTCAGATCAAAATGTATTTAATATTAGTGATGATAGTTCTTTGCATATCGTATTCTTATGCAGAAAATAATAGTACTGTTACAAATATTAAGTCATCCACGAATACAAAACAGCCAACTGGCTGCGCCTGCGCTATATTTTTAAGCGGACAATTTAAGAAAGGCAGCAAGGAACAACCCAAAGGATATCCTGCACTTATCCATGAATATCCTGATTCAATTCCATGTACTACTATTGGGAACAAACTTTGTGTCAACAAATGTCTTGAAATTGTAAGTTTAAATTTTAATCGTTAAGAAATTATATATCCTTAATTCTTAATAATTAATTATTAGTAATTAATATTTAATTTGTATCACTCTTCTAAGTAAAATATTTATTAATAACAAATTGAAATATTTCACAGATAGTGAAACATTTACCAAACAGTCAAGCAGTTCTATGTGCTTCTATCGATCGTGATTGTCACAAAGAAAGAGTGAGTACACGTATATATAAGTTAATTTTTACTATATCTTTATTTGAAATTATGAAAATTATTTTTGTGTATTGAAACCATATCATCTTAATAATATTTCTTTACAGGCTTATCTTTTCTTCAAAAATTGTAAAGATGAATGGATAAACACGAATCTATCAGCCGGTAGAGAATATTGCTGCAAAGATGGCACGCCATATAAATGTTAATTAACATGTATTTATAGGATAACATTTTTGCATCGAAACATCTTCGATTTTTATATTGTAGTTTGTAATCTTGACAATTTAAACAAGTTTTAATAAATTCATTCGCTTAATGCTTATAATACTTTGAATATCCCACCATTTAGCTTCTAAATATAGCTTGAAGATCATCAGATACGCTCCATAAAGACACGCAGGAATTCAGCACGAATATCTCAAACCATCACCGTCCTTCTATATTTAGACTTTGAGGTATGAAAATTTTGTATACGCGGTATCAGTGCAGAGTCTATAATTCGTAAAATTTGGGATTAGAGTGATCGTTGACTATCAAGGCACATCCTGAACTTCAACTTTAAATTACTAAATCAAGTTCAAGTATAACCCCAGGAATTTTAATCAGATTACACTATGTCAGTTTTAAATTACACGATCGTACTATTTATTGTTGCAACTTCACGACCACACAACACTTGGTCAACTACCTTGAAGATATTAAAACTAAGCAGTATATAGTGATATAATTATACAAAGATGTGCAACGTTTTATAGAAATTGGCAAAAAGTTGCGCAACACATGATTAGAAAAGAATATCAGATTTCGTGATAATAAAACATATACACAAAATGTGTGCACGAGTCCTGGCATGTCCGCTGTGTTCGCAACCTGGATTCCTAACGCTTGACGCGCTACGAGCTGGACTTGTAAGTGTAGCGACTCGACCCTTAATATGTCCTGTTTGTAACGAAGTATTGTTAGGCATAGATAAATTAACTATACATTTATTTGGTCACACGATCAATCTAAACAATGCTACAGCAGAATCGTCTAAATCTGTAGACATGGCTGCTACCAATGAACATCTGGTCGCTATCCACAATGCACACAACATTGCACCGCAAAACTGGAACATATTGAAGCAATTAGATAAAGTTGAAAGTGGTAACAATAGGACAAAACCATCAGATTCTGATGTGTCGAATGTAGAAAATATCCCTGCTATAGATTCCCAGCCTAAAATTCAAAGCCTAGATTCATCAACAAAAGGCATGAGTCAATCTAGTTTCATATCAGATTACAATCATGACGTGATTAAAGTAAACATTCTTCCGCAATCAAATTCTTCCGGGAATCATAACACAGTTCAGAAAGTAATTACAAATCTGCAACAGGAAACAAATTATGTGATGCAGTATTTTTGTAATGATATCAAGCATTTGAATGTATCCCAGGAAGCTATACAAGCGGAGAAAACAGCTATTTCAGATTTAATTATTGCAACAAAGATAGCAGAAACTGTAGACACCAACATCTATCAAGATATTGAAAAGGAATGCACTGAATCAAAGAGTAGTCATCGTGTCTTAAAAGAAAAACTGATAACAGATTTAATTGAAGAAGAGCATGATCTTCATAATTTTCAATCAGTCCAGAATATAATCGCAAATGTCTGCGCGAGAAAGTCACTGGAAGAACACAATGATAAGGAAGACTTGCTTAATACGAAGAACGCGATACTCGAAACAAATACCGGGGATCAAAATCAAAATTTAGAACATGATCAAATATTACCTCATATACAAACAAGTGCCAAAGCCATCCGTACGATAGCACCGAAGGAAAAAACGGAAAGATGTAATTTATGCGGCTTTTACTTTCCTGACACCAACATTTTAGCTTTACACGAAAAATTAGTGCACGAGCAGGATTCAAACAATAATCCAGAGAAAGTTCTTAAGAATTACTCTTGCTATCTGTGCTCTAAGGTATTCAAAATGCGAGGCAGCTTAATGGTGCATATGAGAGTAGCTCACATTGGACATAATTCAGGCAAGTAATTTTATTATATCTAATTAATAAGTAATTCAATATATTACTAATTTCCTAAAATACAACGGCACAATTTAAAATTTTTCAGAAAATAAATTTCAATATTTTAAATCATTAATTTTTCAATAAATTAAAAAAATGACAATTTTTAAGTTATATCATTGTTGTAGCAAATGAGTAAAATGTAATTATTATTATAGTTTATAATTCGATACAATACGCAATTAAAGTTTTTCATACATGATAGGTTCTTTTTCTAAAGGTGACCAAAATGAAGTCACCTGCGGCGACGCTGGATATGCGTGTCCTACATGTGGAAAGAAATTCAAGAAAGTGAGGATACTTCCACGCGTTTTATTTGACATTGCAAACGATACTTAATAAAAATATAAATTTTTCTCTTGCTTTTTTTCAGGAGCAACATGTAATACAACATTTAAAGACCCACGAGGGGAAGCAATGGGAGTGTGATACTTGCAGTAAAATGTTCACGACGAAATATTTTTTGAAGAAGCACAAACGACTGCATTCGGGAGAAATGCCTTACAAATGTAAAATATGTGACAAAAGCTTCACCTTCCAACAATCGTATCACAAGCACAGACTTTATCACAAGGATGATAAGCCACATACTTGCGCGACTTGCGGTAGATCGTTCAAGGAACTCTCCACGTTACATAATCACGAAAGGATTCACACCGGAGAGAAGCCATTTGCCTGCGAGACATGTGGTATGTTATGAAAGAACGAACATTAAAGATGAACCGATGCAGAATTAATCAAATAAACAATCGTTTGGGATTGACTAACAATTACTATTCATTATTTTGTTTGCGTAGTGTCTGTAATATTATGGTGTGCTGTGCATGGCTTACTGAAATGCAGGTAATTTTTCACGAGAAACGCTTATCTTGTAAGTGTGCTGCAGGCCACAACAACGATAATAATCCTCCTACAATTGCCGTACTAATTCTTCCGCAGGAAAATGTTTCCGTCAGCGTGTTTCGTACTTAGTCCATCGTCGAATTCACACAGGAGTGATGCCTTATAAATGCACAATATGTGGCAAAAGCTTCCGATACAAGGTACAAAATGATCATTGAATGTTTTCAGATGTGACGCTCAATCTTTTATTAACTCACATAATTCGCGCTTATAGGTGAGTCAAAGAACTCATAAATGTCCTGTACAAACTTCAGGCAGCACACAGCAATTAACATCTGATACACGAGAGACTGATAACAGCACAGTCAGGTCGCAGGTCACTGATACCCTGCAAGAAAATCAATTAATAACAAATACCGCCGATGAAGAAAATAAGTTCGTTTTAATAATAAATGCTCAAGGACAACCTGTTTTAGCGCTGCACTCAGAAATAAATAATATATCCTCTGAGAGAAAGGAACAAGGCATTGAATTTACAGAAGCCAGCAATACTAACGAAGATTTAAAGAGCAAGACATGGAGTAACGATCTCAATAGTACGGGACTAAAGGAGTCAGCGGAATTAATTGAAAGAGTACAATCAAACAATAAAAAGATAGATGCAAAAAGCACGAACGATTTCTTTTCCATAGTGATGTCACCTCTTGAAACTAGCATATCATCTTCGACGTTTGAAATAGAGCACTTGAGAGTATCTTCGCCTAAACATAAAGAGAATCCAATAGATTCTTACACCGACTTCCCACAAGTTTCTGGAAATGTACAAATCAATTTAGAGCCAGACATACAGCAAAATTTCAGCCATAATAAGAATGTCACAGAATCTCTGCAAACCATAAATGAAGAATCATTGAAAGAATTACTATATGGTATGGATAGAAAATGAAGCAAATATACACTTCCAACTTAAGTGGCTCCTAGATAATCAATATATTATTGTAAAGTATTATTAATTGTCTAGAGGTTGTAGACTATTTGTTTTAAATTATTTAAAAGAGGCATTAATAATATTGTTGTACAATATTGAGCATCTAAGGGGCTGTTTTAATAGCACAAACTACAGAAAAACTTCATTTATCTAAATATGAGGGGGACAAGATAATTGACGCCATTCTATTTTTCTATCTTTCATGGCAATCAATGATTACAATGTTAACAAAGACAAACTTGTGTAGATTTGTATCCCCAAATAGAAAGCATTGAAGAACTCAAGTGTGAGTTTGTATAGTTGGAATTGAATTTGTTTGTATAAAATGGAATATAGATAAATGGAGTTCTACTATAATGAAATAGCATCCATTGTAGATAAATATATATATATATATAGAACGAAAGTACTTATTCAAAATATAAAACTTGAAAATTATATTGATTGCTGTTGCAACTCAATTATCATTTGTATAAATCAACTGTATAGATAAAACAATATAAACAATTGTATATAATTCATTACTTTTAGAAATTACTTTTAGAAATAATTGCAAATAATGACAAATTTAGGAATAATAGTTAATTTGATAACATATATTGATTTCTGATATTATAGAAACTACTATATATGTGAAAATAAAATTTAACAATAAATACAAAAGTAATATAAGCAGTCTAACAGATTAAAAATGTTCAATATAAGTATATTAAACTAAAGATGTGATAATATCAATTGGTGTATTTCAGCTGCTAAAATATCTTTATTAAGTTTTTTCGTTAAATAATTTTATATATGAGTTATAGTAAAAACACAACATTCAATAATTGCACGTACTATAAATATATATTAAATTTACATATATTGCAAACACAAAAGCTGGTTTTCCTTTTGGAGGCACAGTTGACACAAACGTCATTCTATCCTTCTTGGTATTCAATGAATAACAAAGATAAAATGATATTTGTATCATTTTATCTTTGTGTATCAAATGTATCAAATGTGATTTCTAAAAGGAAAATAGCCAAAGTTTAGACAAAAATAAATAATAACAAAATACCGATAAAAATAAATAATAGCAAAATACCAGATTACAAAAATGAATAATAATAAATAAAGTACTGTTCTACGAGTCACTCGAAACTTTTCCTGAAATTTATTTTGTGATCAGAAATTCTTGTCAACTAAATTACAAGATAGATACAAAGCGACATAACCTATTAAACTTACTGCGTTTGGTTGACATAGCACCATTAATATTTCTGGCTGAAACAACAACATATATATTTATTTCTGTTTCGAATATTTCCTCTATTATGCATAGACGTTACGATAACTTTGTTACGATAACTTTAATAACGTTTTTCACTGCAAACTAGTGCAATATTGGTGCAACTAAGTGCAAATCGGTTTACATATTTTTAATCTTAATAAATAATTTGATTCTTTTAAAGTCATTGTGACAATAAAGAATATGTAATTAAACAGGTTAATTTTATTAACACTGAAAATACGTGAATTAATTTGCATTCAATTACACTCAGTGTGTACCAGTGCTGCACCAATTCTTCCAATGAAAAAACGCTAAAGCTACATTTTCATGCCGACACTCAATGCTCGATTCAAGCGGCAAAATAGGTCACGTGATCAAAATTGACGAATACTAAGCATCAATTTTGACATGTGATCTGTTTTGACGCTAAAAATGAGCGTCGAGCGTGAAAAAGCAGCTTAACAGCCCCAAAGAACAGACCTAATGGCAAGTGCACACAGCATGTCAGCTGGATCACGTTCGACGCAACAATTGGTTGGCACAATTGGAAGAACTGGAAACTCGGCGCGTCCACCAATCAGACGTAAAATACCCAAATGGTCACGACACGCGCCATAATATCGAACATCTCGACGAACTACTTGTACTGCGGTCGAGATATCTCGTAGCAGACGACGCGCCGCGCGGATCGACTTGACAGCTCACTCCGTATTTTCACGTGTCCCATCGCGCATCGCGTTGCGTAACTGGAGTCCGACTTCCAGGGAGGAGCTCCCTTTTTGCGGTGAGTAAGGAACATTTGCGTTACATTGGCGACGAGGATATCATTTTTATTGTCGTCATCATCGGTTGTGACGATCGACCGATCGACGAACGACAGACAGCTGATCGAATGCGACGTGCAGACGCAAGCAGGAACGCAGGCTGTTTTGACATCGCCACGGGTAGCCGTTTGCAGTCGTTTATCGATGGCCAATTGGCCCTGCCAGATACCTTTTTTCCCAGCCAATCGTAGCCGTTCGCCGCGATTGGGACCGGAAATCTGGCGCAATCTGTTAAAACACGATAAAAAAGCGCTGTCTTTTTCGCCTTCGCTCCCAATGTCGTCGTTTTGTCGTATTTCAACGCGACGCAATCAGACGCAATGCGACGCAGCGAAATGGAACTGGAAATGACACAATGAGAATCGTCGTGATTTGCGTCTCACATTTTAATATTTAAACGCCATTTTCGAACGACGCAATATCTCGATCGGTTATGAACGTATATACACATATCGTATATACATATTTACGATCTGATCGGACCTTGAAATGCGTGAGCGTATGTTTGCGCAAAAGCGGCAGTACGACTCATAAAACCGGTCGTCAACGAGACGACAGATAAGATACTTTTATCGTTCGAGACACGAGCACAAAGCGATTGCCGAAAAATCAATGTTTCTTCCACCAGTGCGGTGGAATTAGGAATTCGCGTTATCTCGAGAACTCGTGTCGGATAAATAGAGAAGTCTCAGATGGATACGCGCTTCTCTTCCAGTCGGTTTTACTTCATCGTAAAGGTGAACGATGACAAAATTGTTTCGTGCGAACGTCATCAATTTCCGGCGATAACGCGCACGTCAGAATAAATACATAAGCGCGAGTTACATAAATGGCACGCGCGCGCGAAAGGTACGTCAGCGTCGCGCGTGCATTACGCACGTATCATTTTGTTTCTTTTTTCTTTTTTAAATGGAGAATTCGATCGATTGATTACGCGAATGGTCTGCGATACGGAATTTCAGTTATCTCGAAAAAGCGGGTTTTACGTAAGCGCACACAACGACCACCAATGGACAGGTTCTCGCTGGCCGCCAGTAAAAATGTAAATTTAAAAAACAGTCAGGCAAGATGGCGGTTCGCGCGCCACGCGGTCGCGGCGCAGGAGCGGCCAGACAGTGTCCCTGGACCCTGGATCGAGAAGAGAATCCTACGCATGCGCGCGACATGGGGCTGATCTTCTCCATATCCTCCCCGTCGCGGGGGAGAAGTAACTTTTAATCGTTTATTCGGTTTATTTTAAAATTTTCTGATTCCTCGATGCGGCCATATTGGTCAGTGACGTCAGAAACGAGAAATCATGTGAATTTTTTTCCTTGCACTATATGTACGTCGTAATAAATTAGCTCCTCGCTTACAATATGTCATTCGTGTTCGATAGTCATATTGGCTGGGGTGTCCCCGACGTATCGTGATCGAACAGAAAGTGAAATTTAATCAAAAAGTTTAACTGTAAATGGAATGAGTAGAATAAAAAAGTTTGTATGCGATACGTTCTCGTAAAACATGATTTTGAAAATTAATGATATATTAAGTTTCTGAAATATTTCATATATTTTGTTGAAAAATAGGGTTCTTAATATTTACATATATTTCGTTCAGTAATTTAAACGATTTTGAATTGTTTTATGTAGAGAAAAAGAGAGAAAAAGAGAGAGAGAGAGAGAGAGAGAGAGAGAGAGAGACGTTTTATATTTTTTATATTAATTTTGTGGTAATTTTTTATTAATTTTGTATCAATACTTAATTTTTTATTAATTTTGTATTAATACTGACGCATAATATAAATGAGTTAAAAAATTAATAAATACGTAATTAATTTTCTAATTTTTATTCATTTTTTTTCGAAAACGAAAACTCATATAAAAAACTTTCTTCTCCATATTTCTATTCATTTCATCATCTTCTTTTACGATCAGTTCAGAAATATCCAACAGGACGAGTAAAATAATTCCATATGCATAATCAATAATTTATTGACTCGCTCTGACAAATCGATTAACTTTTTTACGTGTGCCATAAAACTTACATTTAATGTAACACGTAATATTTCATCAGCTCAAGAAAATAAGAGAAGGACGGAAAAAAGATATAGGTAGAACACAGAAGTCAATCATCTCAAGGATATGTTATCATGATTTTATTTGTCACAAGTTCACTCATAAGTGACAAACAAAATCATTATGTTATTCTATGATGGTACTATGATGATATTTTCCATGTGACATTGTTCTATCTTTATTACTTACTGAACTTCAAGAAAGATAAAATAATGCTTGTATCACTAAACAGGAAGTACCTGATATTATTATGACACAATTTAACACCTTCTAGGCTTGTACTTTTTCCATATCTCAAAATTGAACTTCTTGTTGAATGGTTCACTTTTTTTCTTTTCCTTTTCACATGAAAAAAAAAAAGACAAAGATGAACTCTACAGAAGAGAAATTCAGTCTTAGGGTATAGAAAAAGAACAAGCTTTCTGTGTTCTACCTAGGGAGTGTGAATTTATTGTATCTCTTTCCCAGGACCCTAATTTTATCATTTTTAACGATAGTTGGTATCATTATATTCCTGTTGCGTAATTTTTCACCACACATAATGCGCAATATAATATAACGCACGTGACACTACTAATAATGTTATTAAAATTAATCGAAATAAATAAAAAATAATATGAATGTCATGTAATTTTGCATTCAATAATATAAAGATATATTAGAAAAAAATAGTGCCATCAGCAAAATTGTTATTTTTAAACGAATATTTTGTCTATGTAAACAATAAATGTTACTTTTGTCAATATAAGTTTCAGTTTTGTAAATAAATATTTGTTTATTGTTAACTAAACAATAAGTTCACTAAAATAAGTCACAAAAAAACAAATTCTTATTTATCAATACGACGAAGTAAAATTTTATTCTTAGCAGATAAACGATTAGTTGTTTTATTTTTTCACAAAATTATGAAATATATATTTCATGGAAATATATTTTAACATCGTAGTCAATTTTTTTTACATATTTTTTTATAATAAACATAAATCAAAGAAAATGTCACATATGATATTTATTTGTGAATTTGCCTTTTTCTCTCAATATAGCTTAAACTGTATTGAATAAAAATATTTATTTATACCAACTAAACTGTTTAGTTAGTAAAAAAAAAATTTTTATTATCTATAAGGCTGAAAAATATAGCAGAAGTAATTAAGTTCGTTGTTTGGCAAACAAAATATTTGATTGTGTCATTAAAAAATGTTTCAATGAGTTTCGTTGAAGACACTTACATTTTTTTCTTAGTATAATATAACATCATAATATTATATAACAATTACACTGTTGAATGCAAAATTATTGTAAAATTATAACACTATTACGTCACTTTTAATAATTTTAGTCGATGTTGATTGAGGAATTACAGAATCAGGGTAATAATGCGTTTAGAAATTTCATCCAGATATCATTTTTTATTCTTGTATAACATTTTATAAATAACAAAGATAAAATGCTATATCCTGAATTCTTGAACACTTCTAAGAAATAAAATGCGATAAATTTTCATTGAGGCCCCAATGAGGCGCCTCAGCGTAGCGCGCATCCAAGTACAGCCCTGACGCAGATAATCAACGGTGATTGGTGCGCGCGACAGGGCACCGTGCGGCGACGGTAGCGGCAGCGGGAGGAGGGAGGAAGAAGTGAGGTGCTTCTCCCTCGCGTAGACTGGCGACAGGTTTCCGAACGCAGCGTGTAGCGTGTACGGGCTTCTGCCTGGCTGTGGCTGGCTGGTCCCGCTGATCGTGTGCGCGCGCGCGTGTACCGTGTGCGTGTCTGCTGGTGTCTGCATGCCTGCCGTTGCCTCGTTATCTCGCCTTGGCTGTGCGTGCTGGCATTGCTGGTTTGGCTCGGCTGGCTCGTTGGCGTGTGTGACATTGGTGACGGGGGCGGAGCGTTCTGCGGCTACCCAGTCCTAACCAACCCGTGGCTCGACCATCGACATTCCGTCGACTCTGTTACAGTGCGCGTTTCGTCTCGATCGCGTTCGGCGTGAAACGTTTTCCCCTCGTCCAGCGACGAGTGTGTGCGTGTGTGTGTGGTGTGTGTGTGTGTGTGTGTGTGTGTGTGTGTGTGTGTGTGTGTGTGTGTGTGTGTGTGTGTGCGCTTGCACGGTGTGTATGTGTATATGCGTACGTGCGTACGTACGTTCGTGTATGTGCGTTAC